>MDSW01200041.1_pt1 | contig 218035 bp, 180 predicted proteins | sample 811171 | NCBI WGS metagenome assembly MDSW01 (sample SAMN05326641, study PRJNA326480) | marine metagenome | isolation source: seawater | place: Atlantic Ocean: North West | collected 2012 | reverse complement strand
TTGGCTTGATACTCATGAAGCTTCATCCACGCTTCTCCTGGATAATAAGAATTTCTGGACAGGATTTCCCTCAAGGGGGTCCTTGAAAACCGTTTTTAGACCATGCTGCGCCCCGATCTACTGCAACCCCTGGAACCATCGCAAAGAAAGGCTGTGGTTCAGGCCGCCCGAACCCTTCAAGAAGCCGGCTTTGAATGCTTCCTGGTAGGTGGATGCGTTCGAGACTTGATTCGGGGCCAATCCACACGAGATTTAGATCTGACCACCAATGCCCTTCCGCAGGAATCCAGGAAGTTGTTCAAAAAGACCATCCCAACAGGCATCGAACATGGAACCATCACCGTCCGGCTACAGGGGCATTCCCTGGAGCTCACCACCTATCGAACCGAAGGAACTTACTCGGATGGTCGACGTCCGGATGAAGTAAAGTTCGGACAGTCCCTGAGCGAGGATCTCTGCCGGCGAGATTTCACGGTAAATGCCCTGGCCTATGATCCCGTTTCCTCGATGCTCATAGACGAACACGGTGGATTGGCCGATCTGCAACAGCGTTTGATTCGCACTATCGGAAAGCCAGAGGACCGATTCTTTGAGGATGGACTGCGACCCATCCGGGCCTGCCGATTCCTCTCCACTCTGGACTTTCGCCTGGAAAAAGACACAGAGAAGGCCCTTTCAAACACCGAAATCCACAATAGAACCGCCCTGGTGGCTATAGAACGGTTTACCGAGGAGCTTCGTAAAGGCTTAAAGAGCGCAAATCCATTACCCATGCTTTCCACGATACAAAGCACCGGCTTACTACAGATCTTCTTGAATCGAGCCAATCTACAGACTCCGCCTGTAGAGCTCTCCCGGACTGAACTCTGTATTCAGGCGATACTTACCAAACATCCCGAGATGCCAGAACAACCGATTCTGGCCAGGGAGAACATGCTGGCGCATTATGAAAAGCAGACGCAATCCATTTCAGACTCTTCGGACTGGCTGATTGATATTCGCATTTTTTGCTGGCTTCGCGCGATATTTCCCGGACTGCCTTACCAGGAACTCATCGGCTTATTAAGGAGATGGAAATTTCCCAACCATACTATGCTCTGTATGGAGGCCAGTGCCCTTCTCATGACTCTCCCAGTTCCCCCGAAGACAGCATTCGCAGATTCGCAGGGCAATTCGCCGTCAAAGGAGCGGGCGACCCTGGCAGACTCATCAACTGAACCGTCCCGGGAATGGCTCAGCTACCGCGCCCTCATCCGACAGACTCTATTTCAGCTTTTTCGAATCCTGGACCATCGCCTGGAGGACTTTCTATTTTCCTGGATTGCCTATCTGGACTCCTTTGCAGCTGAAGCTACGAGTAAGCGCGAATGCCTCCAGGAACTACAGGCTGGCTACCGAGACCCATTTAGAATCAAGGACCTCAATGTGAATGGCAAGGATCTAATGGAACTGGGCTTTCAGGGCAAAGAGATTGGAAATGTGCTGCAGAGATGCCTGGAGAAAGTATGGGAGGATCCGACGCTGAATTCCCGGGATAGGTTGCTGGAGATTGTCGGCCGCCCGGAATAATGTCACACAGGCGCGTTATGGCCACGTTCTGGGCGGGTGATGAGTCAACCAAGTTAAGGACAACAGACCAGGTTTGCCTCAGGAAGCTCTACCGATGGACTGACGTATTTCCCGGCCTGAGACGCAAGAAACAGGTTACCCTTTACCGGCCATTAATGTGCGAAAATCATAGGGTGGCCGATGCACTCCAAGCTCAGTGACGATTCCACTGATAAACTCCCCCGGAGTAACATCGAAAGCAGGATTAAAGACATCCACTTCCGGGGGCGCGCTGTACTGTCCCTGAAACTGACGAACCTCATCGGCCTTTCGCTCTTCAATTACAATCTCCTGTCCGGAGGCCAGAGCCGGATCCAGGGTAGTTGTAGGGGCCACAACATACATGGGGATTCCAAAGTGTTTCGCAAGAACTCCCAGACCCAGGGTACCGATCTTGTTGGCTGTATCACCATTGGCCGCAATGCGATCGGCACCCACCATGATCAGATCCACCTTTCCATCCGCCATTACAGAAGCAGCCATACTATCAGTAATGAGTTTCACAGGAATGCCGGCTTCAAAGAGTTCCCAGGCAGTAATACGTCCACCCTGAAGCAAGGGCCGGGTTTCATCGGCATAGACTTGAATTTTCTTACCGGAGAGATGAGCGGTATAGATGGCACCCAGGGCCGTTCCCAGACCACCTGTGGCTACCGCACCGGTATTACAATGCGTTAGAATTCGGGCCCCATCCGGAATCAACTCGGCGCCATGGGAACCCATACGACTGCATAGCTCCTCATCTTCTCTATGGATGGCCACTGCTTCAGACTCCAGGCGCTCTGCAGCTGCCGCGGGATCAAATCTTTTCATTCCGGATTCGGTTCCCCTGGCATCTTCAACAAATACCCTTGCCACTCGATCCATGCGATCCATGCAATGAAACAGATTCACAGCGGTGGGTCTGGTTTGTCGCAATGCCTCTGTAATTTCCAGAAACCCATTCAGCCAGTCCGAGGCTTCCGCGGATTGATCTTTCCATGCGTTTCGAATGGCAAGTACTGCACCGTAGGCTCCGGCCACTCCAATGGCTGGCGCACCACGAACGCGCAGCATCTTGATTGCCTCAGCTACCTCTTCCAGATTTCTGAGCATTAGCCAGTGTTGCTCTGTAGGAAGCCTGGTCTGATCCAGCAGGGCCAGATGATCCCCTTTCCAGAGGAATGCACGGGGGATCTCAGTGGCGGCTAAATGAGTCATCTTGAAACTCCGGAAAATACTGAAAGAATGACTTTCTCGGGACTATGCGAAATGCCTGGCCATACACCCTCTCGAACTCCTCGGTGAATCCCATATATGGAGTCATATGAAGAGGGATTTGATTCTCAAACTGATGAATTTGATCCAGGGTCAATTCCATACCCGGAACCACGATGGTTTTCATAAAGTTCCAGTCACCCTTAAATCGCAAACTGTTGGGTCGCAGTTCCTTCACCCGTTCCGAAAGCTGAATCAATCGAGGCAGCGGGCAGCCAGCATCCGAATAGGCCACCAGGTTGATTTTTAGCAGACGGCCTGCCAGACCCAGAGGTTCCCAGACACCGGAATACTTCGGCGGATTGAAACGTGCTATGCGGATATCCTCGGTAAGCTGATCCAGAGCACTGGGAGGGGCCTCACCGCCATAGCCAAATTCGCCCAGATACAGCCAGTGATACAGATCAACCGCCTTCTGAGCCGGATACATATCCAGAAACCATTCTCCGGTTTCGGTCTTATATTCCGGAGTAACGTCATCTGTCTGTTCGACTAAATCATAATAGGAATCCATCAGCCGCTCCGCTGACGAAAGAATACCCGTATGGGAATTCCCTGCAAACTAAAATCCTGGCGAATCTTGTTCTCTATGAAGCGAGGAAATCCCTTTTGCATCTTTTCTTTGTCATTTATAAAGAAAAGAAAAACAGGCGGATTGGCATCTGGTTGAGTCGCATAAAGAATTCTAAAACCTGCATTTTTTCCCGGCCAATCCCTGAACCAGACTTTGATCCTGTTGTTCAATTGCGAAGTACTTACACGAAATGCGGATTTCTCTTTTAATGCGAATGCTTCTTTAAGAATGTTCAGAGTATTCTTGCCTGTAAGTGCTGAAACGAATAATACCGGCACGTTTTCCAGGAAACGAAAGGCGGCCTTCAAATCCAGAAGGAAGTTCTTCTGAGTCTTATGGTCCTTATCTGGCACAGCATCCCATTTGTTGATCACCAGGATACAGGGACGAGCAAACCGAGCTATCATGGCCTGAATCTTCTTATCGTAATCGCTGATTCCTTTCAATCCGTCGATCAAATGAATCACAATTTCGCTATCCTGCATGGCGCGCAGGCTTCTTCGCATGGAATAGAAATCCGTGGCATTCTTGACAGCGCCCCGCTTCTTCAGCCCGGCGGTGTCTATGATTCGAATGGACTTTCCATGATATTTAAACACAGTATCCAGGGTATCCCGGGTAGTACCGGCGATGTCCGAAACCAGTGACATCTCTTCATCCACCAGGCGATTAAAAAGAGACGATTTGCCAGCGTTCTGCTTACCAACCAGGCTGATTCTGAGATCGCTGAGCCTGTCGTCGCTAATTGTTGTGGAACGAATCTCCTTATTTCGCTGACGATTCTTCCACAGGTCTTCTATCTCTTCTTCAGTTAAAATAGACTGTAAACCGGTGGCCGGTGAATCGCTGGAAGCTTCCGTTTCCAGGTCGTGCGCATCGCGTGCATCGTCTCCTTCTGCCTCATCGCCTATCTCTATTTCGAGAAATTCCGGCTCCTCATCCTCATGGGCTGCACCTTCGCTGCCGGAAAGGCCCTGGTCCGGATCGCTTTGCTCGCTTTCAATTCGACCATCATCCATTTGGTCTTTGCTTGCTTTTTTCCTCTTCCAGGGTGGTAGACGATTCACGAGATCAGGATCGCGAAGAATAGCAGGAGGTACGCGAATGTCTCTTTCTTCCAGACTGGCCTTAATGGCTTCGCACAAGTCTTTTAGATGATATTTACTGGCTGCCGAGACGGGCAAAGGATCCAGACCATCTTCGTAGAAACCGTAGATATCGGATTCCTTTTCAGGAGCGTCAATTTTGTTAACTGCAAGAATGAGAGGCCGGTTTTCTTTTCTAAGCCATTGAATGAAATCCAGATCAAAGGGAGCAGCCGCCGGAGGCTCCATCAGATAAACCACAAGATCTACAGAGTTAAGATTCTCCCGGGCTCTTGCAAGGATTGCATCATCAAGCCCATGCTCCGGTTCCAGGTCCAGTCCAGGAAGATCCAGAACCTGAAAGCGCATCCCGTAGCGATTCATTTCGCCACGAAGCACATCCCGGGTAAGGCCAGGAGTTTCATGGGTGAGGGCCCGGTTCTTGCCCAGAAGTGCGTTGAACAGAGAGGATTTGCCTGCATTTCTGCGTCCGGCCAGACCAATTACTGGAATATGCTTTGCCATGCTTGAGTATCCGGTCTAGCGATTGGCATCCCGGAGTGCCCGTGCCATTTCCCGGTCCGCTTCTTTCTTTTTCTCGTCCTGACGCTTATCGGCCTTCTGCTTACCGCGGCAAATGCCCAGAAGAATCTTCACCTTTCCCCGATCATTGAAATAGAGCTTCAAAGGAACAGCCGTTAGCTTCTTTTCTCGAATCTTGCTTGTTAGCTTATCGATTTCCTTGCGATGAACCAGAAGCTTTCGGGTCCTGGTTTCTTCATGATTAAAATGTGTGGCGTTACGATAGGGCTGAATCCTTAGATTCAGCAAAAACAATTCATCGCCCTGAATGGTGGCATAGGAATCCAGCAGATCCCCTCCCCCTTCGCGAAGGCTTTTTACTTCCGTTCCCTGAAGGGCAATGCCTGCTTCCAGGGTTTCCAGCACTTCGTAGTTTCTACGGGCCCTCTTGTTCTCCAGTGTCGGGGTTGGCTTCTTCATCGCTACTGTCAGCGCTCTCTGGCTGGTCTGTTGGGCCTGGCTTTTCTTCGGAATCCGGATTCCCATTGTTTTGCAACGGATTGGATTCGGGCAAGAACCTGGGACTGGAAAGATTCCCCTCCAGTTTAAAGCACAGTTCGCCGCCGCCGGCGCCACCAAAGGCTGTGTAGAAGTCATAAATGGCAGGGTTCTCCTGCTGTAAATCTGATACCGGCCTCAAACAGATTCGTCCATTGAGCTGCATGGTGGCCAGAGGTCCCCGAATGGTGCCCCGGCCCGTGAGTCGGATATTGAACAGATTGGTCTGTAGAGAACTACCCTCAAAATTCACTCCTCCGCCATCGAAGCCCATCCGAATGCGGCCCTGACTTACTTTTAGATCAGAAGGAGACAGAGGCAGCGGAATGCCGGATGGTAGAGCTGTAAAATTTACACCCTGCAGTTCCAGTTCGATGTCACCCACCCAGGTGGAAGCTGGCTGAGCCATGGAATCCGGCAGATTGAGCTTTAATAGGGCCTTCTTACCCTGCACAGCCACATCACCGGCCTGCAAATCAAAAGGACCATTTAAAGTGACAATTCCTGTGAGATCGTCCCGGAGCAATCCGGTCCAGGATACCGTGGATTCTACCTGTGGACTGGAAATGGCGAAGTTGCCGGCCCGGAACTGAAAGCCCTGTATGTCATCGGAACCAAATGCATTTAGATTCAAAGATGTGAAATCAGCCTGCATTCCGATTTCCGGGTTCTGCAGCAATTTGCGAATTACAATGTCCAGGGGAAAAAGTAAAATGAAAAAGAGTACAAAGGAGGAAATAACCGAAACCCCGATCCAGATCTTCTGCCGGCCCGTAAGTTCCGTTTCTTCAAAATCGTCATCCAGCTCCAGACCCGGCTCATCCAGTAGCGCAGGATCTGGCTCCACCGTCTGAGCAGAAATCTCTTCCTGTTCTTCTAACAGCTCTTCGTCAGCCACTACCGGTCTCCTCCGCCCTGGGATGGTCTTTGCACCGTGATCTTCATGCGCACATCATAGACTTCCTTTTCTGCGTAGGGCCTGGTTATCTGTAAATCCTCAACCCGGGCTGACACAGCGCCGGTAACCTCTACCTGGTAGAGAAATTGAAAAATATCTACAAGCTTCTCCGAATTAAAACTGATATCTACCTGAACCTTTTCCTGGCCTTTGCTGACCTGGGTTACATTGGAGTTCATGCTGGATCTCTGCAGTCCCTGGCTTTCAATCATCTGTCGCAGAGTGTTTTTCAGCTGCTCCTCTGTAGGCGCCTGCTGCCCGGAAGGCAATCTCTGAATAAGCTGTCCCATTTCCCGAATCTTCTGTAGATCTTGCCGGGCGGTCTGCACCTCTTCGCGCAGAGTGGCCCTGTGCCTTAGAATTGTGACCACGCCCATGATCAAGATGGCAAGAGCAGCCACAAAGCCGCCAACGACCACAAACATCCTTTCTCTATCGTTTAATTTATCCAGCATCAGTTACAGTTTACTCCAGATGTGGCGCTGTCGTTGGCCAGGTTGATGGTGAATCGCACTCGTACTTTTTGCCCTGGTAGTTCATCGGACCGACTCTCGGTCACAGCGGAAAACATCTTACTCTCTCGTAGAGCCTGCTGCACCTGGGCGATTTGAGTGGATTTTTCCAGTTCCAGACCAAGATCCACCTGATCCTCTCTATAGTGCAGCACCTTTACCTTTAGATTACCGAGTTCACCCCGTCCGGGGGTTTTATCTGAGATCTCCTTGAGTATGTCCAGACTGCGAAAGCCTCCATAGCGAGTCTGGGCCATGGCCAATCGCTCCTGGCAGACTTTCTGAACCGCCTGCACGGCACTCATGGGACCTGGCTTATATCCGGGCACAATTCGCTGCGCTTTCTGCTGAGCCTGAGCCCGAAAATCCTGCAACCGCTGTCTATCCGACACAATGCCAAATATGAATCCGATTAATAGAACCACCAGTCCGGCAGATGCGATGTAAAGAGGTGTTGAGAAAGCCGTCAGTCTGATTTCTCCCCTTCGCAGGGTCATACCAAACGGAGTAGAAAGAAAATCGATGCGTTCCTTTTGCTTGCGCGCAAAATGCTCCATCATGCCCAGAGACATGACCCAGGGTGCGATGTTATCCGTTTCTAACTGCAGAGGGTATAGGTTTACAGGAATGCCCAGATTGGTTTCCAGAAAATCATCGCAGCCAGGAAGTGTAGCTCCGCCGCCAGATATATAGATGGAATCCGGTGAAGGGACGGGAGCAGAAATCAGAGTTCTTTCGATTTCCGATCCAATCTCTCTATAGAAGTCCTTGGTTTTGCGGATGATCTTTTTTGCATCTTCCTTGTTCAGTCGATACATGGCCAGCACGGCTTCATTGTATCCGCCGGATTTGCTTTCGCTTACATCCAGTTCCAGGTCTTTCAGAAGTGATTCGGTCTTTTCCAGTTCAAATCCGGTGACTTCTTGAATCTCCTCCAGCAGCGCATGCAGGCCAAAGGGAATGCTTCGAGTGAAGCATACCGCACCGGAATCCAGAATGTTAATCAGGGTGTCCTGGTAGCCAATTTCGGCCTGGCCCAGGATCTTTCCCAGATACAGATGCTCTGGAAGCATCTGAATTGCACTGGCCAGGGCAGCCGTTGGCACAGTCAGCATGCGGACGTTTCCGCCGCTACGAATCAAGGGATCCACAGCATCCTGGATGGCATTCAGTGGAGCTGTGTAGGAGATAAAATGACTGTTCTCTTCGTCGGACTTCCAGTATTCGCCGATGACCTCGGCATCCTCCAGAGAAATGGGAACCTTGTTTTCTACTTCGTTTGGAAGAATCTCCAGGGCCTGCACCGGATGCACCACGGGAATCTCAATATCGCGCACATAGGCTTCGCTCAAGGGTAATGCCAGCACATAACTGGCTTCTTCGGGAAAGAAGGACTGAATGAAACGCACCAGGTTGTATTCGTAATCGTCCCTTGCCGCTTCTTCTTCGTTTTCTGCATCTGGATTTCGATCCGCCCGGGTCACTGCAGGAAGCATCTCGGCCCGCAAAATGGTTCGCGCGCCCAGTCCTTCCTGAACCAGAAGTCCTTTAATGTATCGATTTCCACAATCTATGATCAAGTATCTGTTCTGAAATAATGCCATCGTTCAATCTGTCCGATCTATCCGTTCCCCGGCCCAGTAGCTCAATACTCCAGGCTCAGTCCTCTCTATAATACAGCAGCCGTGCGTTTTTTCTGTCGTACAGGCCCACCACTCGGCGTACCACCAGTTCCTCTTTTCCTTTATCGGAACCCAGGTCCACCGTCCCGATTCCTACAATGCGGTAAATGTCTCCTTCTGTCTTAATTAATGAGGTGTTTTCCCCTCCTCCGCCGGTAATTTCTTCGTACAGAGTGATTCCCAGCTCTGTCTGGACCTGAAAGGAAGGCAATTCTCGAAGCTTGGCAATGTCATCGATGTAGCCATTGTTCTGCCGCCGGAGTTTGAACAATTCCAGCACCGCTTTCTGACTCATGGCATTACTGAGAGCCAGTATTGTATGGTATCTGGCTGCGTTAATATTAATTCTTCCATTGTCTCCTGGAGGCGGCAGATAGGCGGTGATGTTGTTGGCCAGAACATAGTCTTCCAGGGTTTTTAGATTCTTCTCATCGATGGTCTGAAAGGCCAGTTCTTCCTGCTCCTCGGCCCAGCCTTCAGGAGCTCTGGACTCGTAGATCATCTCCTGGCTAAATCCCTTCACCATAGTGAGTTCCGAAAGGCTGAACAGCCTGAAGTTCTTGATCTTTCTGGGAGGCTGCAATGAGTCATAGTAGGATCGCTCGGCGCCCCGGCCTTCCACTGTATCGTTTTCATCGATCCAGTCGATGAGGGTATCTACATTTTCAACGGGAATATCCAGGGCCAGAGGTTGAAACAATCGCCTGAGCATAGCGCGATAGGTTTCGTTGGGCCGGTCCTCGAATGTGAGCACCAGGTTATTGATATTGATCTTTCCATCCTCTGGTTGGATGCGGTAGCTAATAAAGCATCCTTTGCATTTTTCGCTAATGGAGATGTTGGGTGGATTCAGGACCAGACCGCTACTGTAGAGATATTCTTCCGGAACATTGCGGATGGCGGCCAGTCCCGCCTGAAAGCCTGCATGAGCCAGGAGCCTGGCCTTGAAGCCTTCCGAAAGCACCTGAGCGGCCTTGAATTGACCGAGGCTTTTCTCCTGAAACGGCACCGCAATAAACTGCAGGGCCGTTACACCCATAACCATGCAAAGGAAAATCACAATGGCCCCTCGCCGTCCCCTTCTAGAAAAGGGCCTCCGACGCCTTGCTGCCGGTGCTCTCATACTTCGATAAAAAAGAAAGGCTTTCGTGTCCGAAAGCCTTTTTTGGTCATTTCTGCGACTCTGTGGTCGACTGTTTTGAGCGAAAAAAGATGCCGCTAGCGGTCTGATCTACAATTGCGCTGGCTCTCAATTCAGCGGTTCTCCAGGTCCCAACCAGACTTCTTTCAGATTCCGGGGGACCGATTGCTTCCTGGTCACGGAGTTCTGCTTGAATCGAATTGCGAAAAACCCGCCCTAGGAATACTCATCAGGCAGGCTTCGCTTTACTATCGATTATCGTTTTAGACCCAGCACTTCCTGGATCATTTGATCCGTGGTAGTGATGGTTCTGGAGTTGGCCTGAAAGCCTCTCTGCGTTACGATCATGTCTGTAAACTGATCTGCCAGATCCACGTTGGACATCTCCAGTAGACCTGCATTGATCTTACCTTTTCCAGCAAGACCAGCTTCGCCGATGTTTGCCTCTCCCGAGTTCATGGAATAAGCGAATTTGGTTTCTCCCGCTTTATCCAGACCCGCCGGATTGGTAAAGGTTGCCAGAGCAATCTTTGCCAGAGGCTCTTTCACGCCATTGGAATAGGTTCCTGTAATGGTTCCAGTATTATCGATGGAGAAAGCTTCCAGATAGCCCATGGGATATCCATCCTGCTCCACTGCTTTTGTTGTGAAATCGGATGCATACTGGGTTACACCTTTTACCTGGCCGGCCTCTCCCATATCCATGGTAAAGGTCTGGGTTTCAGGGTTTCCTGGAATGCGAAAGGATACCTGGATTTCGAGTTTTCCATCGTTCAGGCTGTCCACTCCATCGCTTACATTCATCAAGCGACCATCGCTGGAAAATCCCAGTTCGAAGTTATTATTTCCTGGAACCGCGGTGTCCTGTCCTGCCGGTCCTACTACATTCACAGATACATTCTCTGCGCCATCCAGGTTCACTCGACCGGTCCAGCGGTTCTCATCGGTCTTCCACATTTCCAGACGAAGTTCTCGCTTATTTCCTTCCGGATCATAAACGTTGATAGTGGTTGCATGTCCACGACGCTGATCCGGAGGTCCACTGATCCATTGATTGATCTGCTCTTCAGTAGCATCCGCAGGAACAATATCCACTGCCTGGTTCAGGTTGGACTGAAATACCACTTCCTGAGTAGCCTTGGCCGGCTTCTTGGAATAAAGAGGAATTTTGATATCTTCGATGGATGCAGAGGTGTTTACATAGGCATTCTCGTTTTCATCCATACGAGCATTCCAGCCCTGCACATGCAGACCGGTGCCCGGATGCACGTAGTTACCATCTTTATCGATGTTAAAGAATCCAGCTCTGGTATAGAATTGCTTATCGCCGTCGCGAATCACAAAGAAGCCTTCGCCGGAGATGGCAACGTCGGTGTTCTTGCCCGTTGTTTGCAGAGATCCCTGAGTCATGATCTTATCTATTGAAGAAATCATAGAACCCAGACCAACCTGCATTGGGTTAATACCGCCAATGTTCTCTTTCGGCTCCGAGGCACCGCTCAGTTCCTGGCTGATCATATCCATGAAATTCACTCTTTCGGATTTGTATCCATGAGTGTTCACGTTGGCCACGTTATGACCAATGACATCCATCCGAACCTGGTGGTTCTTTAAGCCCGAAACGCCTGAATAAAGTGAACGCATCATAAGCTTCTTTGCTCCTTATACTGCCAGAGACATGGCTCTGGACCCCTCTTTATTTGTTTGATACAGATGATTGTAATAAGACTGACTGGACGGATTTTCCTTCGCCGGCTCAGAAGTTTGTGGCGTTGAATTCTGCTGGGGAACCGCCGCCGGATTCACCGGTTGCTCCACCGGAGCAGATTTTTCAACGGGGACATCTTGATGGATCGTTGCAGGATCAGAACTGCCATTCACAGGGCCCGGGCGATTTTCTGCCGCTGGCCGATTCTCCGCCGAAGGCTGCCTGGTTGACTCAGGGTTCGCTTGAATCTCTGGAATATGCTTCAATAGTTCTTCAGTGGTTTGATTCAGCTCTTTGGCTCCAGGCTGACCTTCCGGTATTCTGGTCTCAGGCCCCCGGGTGCCAGGAGCTGTGGTTTCGCCGCTATCAGGGATGCCAGGATTGGCAGGATTATTATTTCCGGGCTGAACCGGCCCCCCGGGTTGTCCGCTTGCAGGATTTCGCGCCGGATTGGCCGGTGGATTAATGGCTGAAGGATCGGACTCATAGTTTGCCTGATTTCCGGGCTGCGTAGGAGTTCTCTGGCTGGCCGGTCCTCCGTCGGGACCATAGCCACCGTATTCTTTCTTGAATTGATGCGGATCTCCAATCAAGGAGATGTCATTTAGATTGATGGTGCGGCCACGGACCTTAACGAATCCTTCGCCAGATCCATCATAGAAAATAGCTGCAGCAACACCGGTCACTTCCTGGCCGGTAACGAAGTCTTTACCTACAATGAATTTTCCCACCAGGTTCGCCGATTGTCTTTCGCTGAGTTTGCTTAGATTCTTGGACACATTCTGCATCTGCTCCAGAGATGAGAACTGAGCCATCTGGGCGATGAACTCCTGGTCCGTCTGAGGTTTGGTTGGATCTTGATGAGTTAATTGAGTTACCAGTAACTTGAGAAAGTCCTCCTTTCCCAGAGACTTCACTGTTTGACGTACTTCGACGCCATTCAGTCCGCTGTCTTTGAGCTTTTGCTGCTTCTCCAGCTCATTTTTGATGCTTACGGATCTGTCCTGCTGGAGGTACTGGTCTTTCGCTTTTAGATCTACTGGTTCCATATCGTTTATATTTCAATTCTTTCGCTAACTCGAATCTATCTCTCTATGTTTGCCATTCGTTCTAAGGCCGCAGTCTCGCTTATAAAACACTGACGGTGCTTCAAATTCACTGTCACACACTCAGATCGATTCTGCCGGCTCCACCTGCCATCAGAAGACTTTCGCTTACATCGGAGATGGAGCGTTCTTCCCAGGAAGGTCCGTCATTATCGTACTTCTCGGTATTTTCCATTTTTTCTGAAGGTGAGTTTCCTTCTCGTTGCTGACTATTTCCGTTTTCCAGATTCTGTCCCTGGAAGTTCATAGATTGCCGATTGTCCTGCTGCATCTGGCTTTGCAGGGATTCTCTTGTCTTGATGCTTAGATTATCCAGCTGAATGCCATGTCGGGCCAGTTCCTGGCGCAGGTTCTCAATGTCTTCCTTGATCATTTTGAAAGCCTGCTGGTTTTCCACCAGGAGCTTTCCGGTAATCACATTGTCCTTCATTACCAGATCCAGATGCATACGACCCAGATGCTCTGGATTCATGCGGATCTGTGCTGTGGATCTACCATCGGAACCCATGCGAACCCGGGCCTGCTCAACCATTTGCTGGAATTGCTTGCGATCGAAAGGCAATTGCTCTTTCGCATCGGTGGATGCACTGGCTTTCGCATTGGCTGCAGCCACAGAATCCATTCTAAAATTCAAGCTCTGTCCGTCGGATCGAGATTGCTGCTGATTCTGCTGATCTCCGCCTTTACCGCTGGTAGAAGCCTTTTCATCTGTGCGAACTCGCATCTCGGAAGAAAGCGTGGGACCTTCTACGGTCCATTTATTGTCAGGCACCTGACGTCCGCCCAGGGTATTTCCGGCCACATTTACATCGGCCCCGGGGCGATTGCTGGCCTGAACCAGTTCTTTAAGATTCTTGATATCTTTACTGTCCAGCTCATCGGCGATTCGCTGGACAACACTTTCCAGATCCTTTCCATCCTTCAGGGCCTTCATGGCTTTTTCGAATTCTGGATGCGCCTGGATCTTCTCTCTTAGATCTTTAATTTCCGGTCGATCCAGTGAGCTAAGTTTATCCCACAGCCCGCTGCCGGATTTATCTGATCCAGACTCCTGAGCTTTCTCACTTCCCTGGGAATCCTTCAGGGCCTTCTTCATGATGGCATCTACCAGTGCAGACTCCTGCACATCCGCTGACTTACGAGTCTGCTGGTTGAAGTTACCGCTAATTCCTGCGATGGTGCCGGCTTCTTTTGACTTATCGTCTGACTTTGATTCTTCAGTGGTCTTGCTTTTTTCCTGACGGCTGTCCCGGGCGCTCTGTAGCTTTTCAGCCTTTTCCTGAGCCTTCTCTTTGTCTGAGGCCTGTTTTTCTTCGGTTCGCTTTTCCTGATCCCGAGCACGCTCATCCAGGGCCCGGCTTTTCTCTTCCTTTTCCCTGGCTGCAGCTTCTCGATCTCGGGCGGCCTCTTTCTTCTGTTGCCTGGCGTCGCTATCTCTTAGCTCCTGAGCACGGTTCTGGCTTTCTTCCAGGTGGTTTCGCTGCTCGGAAACGTAGCTTTCTGTATCGTTATTATTTCTGATGTCGCTGGATTCCCGCTGGGATCCGTCGGCTCCGTCCATGTTTGCGGCATAAAAGTAGCTCTGGGAATCTCGGACCTTCTCCGTCTGCGGAGGAATGCTGAACTGAAACTGGCTTGCAGGCTGATTAGCCGGATCTGCCTCGGTGGGAGTCACCGGAGCAAGAGCCACCGGATTAAACGAGTCTCTGGCAGGATTGAACTCACCGGGAAAACTCCTGGCCCCGGAGATACCTCTGCCTTCAGGATCGGAAGCACCCAGTAGACTGACAAAGCTCAGGCCCTGCGGGGCTTCTGGATTTCCCCTGGAAGTGGTGGTTCCTTCCGGACTTTTCTGACCGGTGATTAATGGAAGCATTGCACTTTGCATCGTTCTTTGATTCGTAAATTTTGCCCTCTTCCATAAGTGAATTTGATGGATCCAGGAGGCACCGAACGGCTAAACGGGATTTTTTTTAAAACTGGTGCTTAAGGCGACATAAGCGTCTTTTCGGAGGTGACATAAAGCTTTCAAGCTGGCAGCTAATTCCATGGAGCTTTGTGGCCCGGCTTCATTGGAGCGGATTCGGAGAACTGCATCCAGGATTCTTGCCGGGTCCCAATCGGGTCACATTACTTATCTCAATAGCTGGAACGAAAATCCAGCTCGGGCCTGCAAACCGATAACGGGCGCCGCCGCTCGGCTCTGCATCCCCAAAACGGGAGCCGCCCCTCTGGTTATGACCGGTGCATCTGCCGCTTTGCGAAGAGGCGTCTGAGAACTCTCAGAACTTGACACTGATAGCTCCGCTTTACCACTGACATCATGCATGAGCCCAAAACCAGCCAGGAGCGAGTAGAGCAAACCCTGGAATATGGGAGCTTTGATTTTAAATGTACGGCCTGTGGCCACTGTTGCAAGGGCCCGGGAGATGTGTATTTCACAGAAGAGGATCTCCAGGCCATCAAGGATTATCTCCAATTAAGCGCATTTGCGTTCTCAAGGTTAAAGCGAAAGCTCATCCAGGAAAAGATTCCCGGTTACTATGTTCACAGATCCGGGGATGCCTGTATTCTTCTCGAAGATAATAAATGTTCGGTTTATCCGGTACGGCCCATGCAGTGTAGTACCTATCCATTCTGGCCATCTAACTTTCAAAGCAAAGCCAACTTTCGTCAGCTAAAGAAGGAATGCCCGGGGACCATGTCCGGTAAGGGCAGGCCCATCAGCCCGGAAACCGTGACTCGAAAGGTAAGAAAGACCGAAAAGCAATTCCTGGAACCTCAACAGAACACAGATCGCCCCATAATGCTTTGATCTTTCCGGGAGATCTGAAGAGCAGTTAGAGCCTTGAATCAGCTCCCTTTCATTCGATATTGATGCTCCAAAAGAATTGATCGGAACCGGAGCCTGTCCGGAATGTCCCATGGAATCGCAGGAACCGAGCTACCGAGGAAAAGTACGAGATCTATATGACCTGGGGCAGAATATTCTTCTGGTTTCTACGGACCGATTATCCGCATTCGATGTGGTGTTTCCGGACACCATTCCCGGAAAAGGCATTATTCTGAATCAGGTATCCAGCAAATGGTTTCAATGGCTGCGAAAGTCCGGACTACAGGAAGAGCTGGGATTCAAAGATCACTGGATCAGCGCCTCAAGGAGTGATTTTCCATCCCCTTTCAATACAATGCCTGACCTTGAAGGCCGCAGCTCCCTGGTCAAAAAGACACAGCGAATCGACTTTGAATGCGTGGTGCGGGGATACATTGCCGGCTCCGGATGGAAGGATTATCAAAAAAACGGAGCGATTTGTGGCATCGAACTGCCTGCTGGACTCAGACTTGGGGATCGATTACCGGAGCCAATCTTCACTCCTGCCACAAAAGCCGAAGTAGGCGATCACGATGAAAACGTTGGATTCGAGGTAATGGAAAAGAAACTGGGAGAACTGGCTCATCGACTCAAGGAGATATCCATCTCGATTTTCAAAGCGGCATCGGAGTTAATGGCTACCCGAGATATTCTTCTATGCGATACAAAGTTCGAGTTTGGACTGCTTAACGATGAAATCTATCTGATAGACGAAATGCTGACTCCGGATTCCAGTAGATACTGGGATGCCTCCAAATATGAGCCAGGAAAAAACCAGGCCGGATTTGATAAGCAATACATTCGAGATTACGTTGAAGAACTGGGATGGGATAAGACTCCTCCGGCCCCGAAGCTCCCGAAGCCTGTGATTCTGAACACGGTTAGCCTATACGAAGAGATTAAAAAAAGGATTGATGCGGCTCTGGATTCTGTGTAGGTCTGGATTGCCGCATGCTATTCAACACAGCAATATTTCTAATTTTCTTTGTATTTATCTATGTAATATACTGGAGTGTCCGCGGATCCGCTAAACTCTATCTCGTCGTCCTCTCTTCCATATTTTTCTACGGCTTCTGGTCTCCACCCTTCGCCGTGCACTTTCTTTCCATTGTACTTCTAAACTACTTTCTTGTTGTTCAGATTCGGAAATCACCGGCGAAAAAGGGCTGGCTTATCGCTCTCGTAACTCTGGATGCGGGCAATCTGTTCTTCTTCAAGTATTTTTACTTCTTCCTTCAAATACTGCAGGACATCACCGGTATTGCTCTGTTTCAAAGGGAAGCTTTCAACGAATTGCTGATCTCCGAATTCTCGGTCAAGGGAATCATACTACCGCTGGCGATTAGCTTCTATACCTTTCAGTTAATCGCTTACGCAGTGGACACCTACCGGGGCGAAATCTCCGGTCGACACAGTCTTCTGCAATATCTGACATTCATTACGTTCTTTCCTCAGCTGGTAGCCGGCCCCATCGTGCGACACAGCGAGTTTTTTCACCAGATTGAGGATCCTTACTCCATCAAGCCGGACCATCAAAAACTAATTTCTGGAATCTATCTAATAATTCAGGGAGTAGTTAAAAAGATCCTGATTGCCGACAACCTGGTACCTCATACAGCTCTTATTTTCGGTCAGCCGGAACGCTTTGACTGGTTCACACTGGTGGCCGGCTGTTTTGCCTTTGGAGCCCAGTTGTATTGCGATTTCTCTGGCTATACGGACCTGGCCCGGGGACAGGGAAAGCTACTGGGCATTGAACTTCCTGAAAACTTCTTTGCTCCCTATTTCAGCCGTTCCGTTCGCGCTCTCTGGAACAACTGGCACCGTACACTTACTTCCTGGCTTCGCGACTATGTTTACATTGCCATGGGTGGACAATCGGTGTCTTTCCTTCGCACTCAGTTCAATGTAATTCTGACCTGGGCCATGGTAGGTCTCTGGCATGGGGCCTCCTATAACTATCTGCTTCTGGGGGTGTATCATGGCTGCTTCATTGCCCTGGAAATTCAGTATCGAAGATTCCAAAAACAGGGCCTTGTTCCGGTTCTGTCCGAGAAATGGCCCTGGCTTCGCAGTCTCCAGGCTATTACAGGTCCGATCTACACATTGTTGATACTGGGAGCCGGCTTCGTCATGTTTATTACGCCGGATATGGAAACAGCCGGTACCATGTATGAACGAATGTTTTCTGGAGCCCGGGGAGAACGATCCGTGTACACGGGATGGTTCTTCAGTGCATTTCTGGCTGCCATGGTTTTCAATCTTTTTCAGTTCCGCCCTTACAGGATCAAGGAGCAAAGAATCTGGATCTATTATCCGGCCTTATTCGTTCTGGGCTTCATCGTGGCTGCCCTGCTGGGCTCTTTCGCGCCGGGTTCAGAGGATTTTTTCTACTTTAAGTTTTAAATAGGGTACTGGTAGATTCAGGAAAGGACCGGTGGTTTAGAAAGGTGAGGGTAAACGCCGATCAGGGCCAGCCACATACAAAGGTGAGATAATGGACTTCATACGCTATAGAATACTGTTTATTCCACTATTGATGATCATGGGTCTCTTTACAGCCGATCGTTTTCTCAAGAATCCAGAAATTGTAAAGTATACAGTTCGATGGACCAACTTCGAACGCGAAAATTACCAGTTCAAAGAAATGCTTTTTCGCCAATTTCTGGCTGAGGCTGCGGATCGGGAAGCGGAGGGCCTGAAGCCAGGGCTTCTGTTCGGAACCTCGCGAATCATGGAGTTTAACAATACGGAAATCGATCGATTAACAGGCAAACATTACACCTACAATTTCGCCGCACCGGCGGCTACTCCATCCTACTATTTCTACTGGCTGAAAAGAATTCAGGAAGCAGGACTGCTGGACCGTGTAGATTTTGTTTTCCTGGAGTTCGATCCCACAATTCTAAACAAAACCAATACAAAGGTTTCCCTCGCCTATTCCTATGATGCTCAATTCATCCTGGAAAACCTGGATCTGGACGATTCCCGACCTGTAGATATCTGGGATGCTGAAGGAAGCGGATTCAGTGTGGATGAGGCAGAAACATTCTTCGTAAAACAGTACATCTCGCTGAGCAAGTATCCGCTCAACCCGGGAAACATTATTGAGAATCGCAAGGTAGCCCTGGTGCCCACCGGTTCCGGCGAAATGAAGGCCCTCCATCAATGGGAAATCAAGCAGCAACTGATACAGGAATCCAGGGAAACCCTTAAAGAATATCGCGGAGGTCGACCAACATATTTTCAGCCAGACCCTGATCCCGAGGATCTGGCCTCCCACGAAAGAATCACCAGCCGAATGCACATTCAGTATTTAAGCCTGGCCAGATCCCAGATGATTTTTTTTAAGAGAACGCTTCGAATGCTGGCCAGAAATCAAAAGAAAGTCATCCTCTACTGGCCACCTTCCACTCCTGGACTGCGCCAGGCGATGAAGGATGCAGATCTATTTGACCGCCATAGAGCAAATCTCATTGAGTTTACCGGTTCTCTGGAAAGAGAACATCCAGGCGCAAGCTTTCATATTCTGGATCCCATGCAGATTCAGGGATTTCCCTGTCTGGATTTAATTGATTCCTACCATCTGAAAAGTATGTGCTTTCCGGATGTAGCCAGAGAGGTAGTGCGCCTTCTGGAAGAGAATTAATGCCTCCTTCTAATATTGGCCTTTCCGTGAATGGAAGAGCCTAGTGAATCGAGCGGCCTTCGCCGGCCCAGAAAGGTTCCCTTAACTGCCTGCGAAGAACCTTGCCGGACGGATTTCTGGGGAGGACATCAATATGCTCCAGTCTTCTGGGCCGCTTGTACTGAGCCAGCCCATCCGGTTGCCACACGCGTAGTTCCTGGACATCGAATTTTCGATTCGCGACAATAAATGCGCACACCGCTTCTCCATATTCATCATCCGGAATTCCAACCACCGATACGTCGTTGATATCTGGATGCTCTGCCAGGAATCGTTCTACCTCGATTGGATAGATTTTTTCTCCCTTGGAAATGATGAGATCATTCTTTCGATCCATTAGAAATAGATATCCCTCATCGTCCAGGTATCCAATGTCCCCGGAAGCAAACCAACCATTATCAAAGCTCTCTCGGTTTTCATCCGGACGGTTCCAGTATGAGTCGACCACCGTTGCTCCTCGAATAAAGACCTCACCGGTTTGCCCGGCCTCGCAGATTTTGCCTTCGCTGCGAATCTGTATTTCGATTCCTGCAGCAGCCTTTCCGGCAGAGGAACTTTTATCCGATTTCGGACTCTTTCCCTGTGCAATTGTGGAGGCAGATTCCTTTCCCAGAATATCCAGATGATCCTGGACGGATAGAATCGTTGCAACGCCGGTGGTTTCGGTCAGACCGTAAGCCTGGGTATAATCGCATTGGAAGCGTGCATGGGCCGCTTCCAGCAATGGTCGAGAGATGGGCGATGCTCCGTACACTAGATGCTTCAATGATGAGAAATCGGCTTTTTCTGCATCTGGATGGTTGATGACAGCCTGCTGCATGGCAGGCACCATCAGTCCATGGCTTATACGATGGGTCTGAATTGCATCAATCACAGCTCCGGGCTCAAAGCGGGGAACAATGACATTTGTGGCGCCACCCAGAATGCCCAGAGATAGTATACCAATACCGGCAATATGAAAGAACGGTGCACAGACCAGGTTAACCGACCCGAATCCAAAGGAAGGCACCTCCAGACGTAATTGCTCCAGCAAAGCCATAACATTGGCATGGCTCATGGGCACCCCTTTGGGCCGACTGGTAGTTCCGGAAGTGTAGAGCTGTAGAAATGTCTGATCCCTCCCGGGCAATTCCCAGGCATCCTGAATCGAGCTTTCCGTTGATTCAGAGGACCAGAAACCAACTGGCATTTCCTCTACCCGGCGGCCGGAATCTGCTACCAGGGGAAGGAAGTCTTTTCCAACGAAGACAGTATTGCAATTCGCATCCTCCAGGATGAAATCCGTTTCTTCCCTGGATAACCTCCAGTTCAGTATTACCGGGATGACGCCTGCGTAGGCACTGCCCAGCAGTAGTTGAATGGCAGCTGCATCGTTGAATGCCAGAAGTCCCACCCGATCTCCCGGCTCGAACCCCATGCTTCTAAGCTGGCCGGCCATGCGAACGGACAGTGCCTTTAGTTCCCCGTAGGTGGCTTCTGCCCCACCTTGAAGCGCCATCCGGTCCGGACTAAACCGAGCACGATATTCCAGAACCTCGATTAGAGAATGATACATATTTCCTCCGGTGCCTGATTTTGAAGGACCGTCCACGGTTTCTGAGAGTCCATTATGTACTCTCCTGATACAGGGCGGCCCCGCCGGAATATCCTGCTCCCGCGGCTGTGAGAAGCCCCCTTGCTCCCGGAAAACCCATTCCTGTTCTGCGAGCCACATCAAGGGCATAAGGAAGGGTACCCGATGTGGTATTGCCTGTATAATCAATAGTAACCACGGTTTTACTTTCGGCTATTCCCAATCTTTGACCTACGGTCTTCATAATCTTTAGATTTGCCTGGTGTGGAATGAAGCAATCCACCTCATCCAGGGGCAGTCTGGCTTCTTCGCATACAAGTCGGCAAAGCTCGGTCATGGCCTCCACAGCGTCGGAAAAAATCTGATGTCCATCCACAGTCATTTGAACCGAATGCAAACCCTTCGCCACGGTTTCTGCAGAAGCGGGCATAGCACTTCCTCCGGCCGGAGTGTACAGATTCAATGCTCGAGAGCCATCGGACCAGAGTTCGCAGCCCATCAACCCGGCCGGGCCCTGGCCTCGGGAAAGCACAATGGCACCCCCACCGTCTGCGAAGATGGGCCCCAGACGTCGATCACCGGGGTTTACAAACCTGGATTTGATGTCTGCTCCAATAACCATTACATGCTTTAAACCGGTGGCGATGAGACGGGCACCATGATCCAGACCAAAAAGAAAGCTTGCGCAGGCGGATTGTTTATCCTCCGCCGGACAATCTGCACCGATCAAATTCTGAATTCGATTGGCAGCAGCAGGCGATGTCCAGTCTCCCGTGGTGGTACAGAGCAGAATATGGTCCAGATCTCTGGCATCCAGGCCCGCATCATCCAGGGCTCTCCTTGCAGCGCTGGCTCCCAGATCGCTGGTGGCCAGATCCGCCGCTGCAAAATGGCGTTGGCGCACTCCAATATGACTTTCAATCCATTCCGCTGTAGTGTCCAGGGAATGCATTTGGATCAGAGTGTCATTATCCACTGGATCTGACGGTAGGAAGCCTCCGGAACCCGAAATTACAATGCCGGACGGATAACCGGGCCTTCTCCTGGTGTAACGTTGACTCATGGAGATACCTTCGCTCCGGTCAGATTTGCTCTGCCCATCCAGGCAATTCCACGAACTAAATAGAAATTCAAGGATGTCTCCCGGAAGATATGTTGAGTGGTGAGATTTCCCTGCATGGATCAATCCGCGATAATAAAAGCTGTATTTCCCGGAGGATGTTCATTTCTTCGCATCTTTCCATGGACGGCACCGATTTCTTCAAAGGAATGTACAGCTCCCAGATGAGGAGCCACCCTGCCTTCTTCAATCATTTGATGTAGAGTCTCAATTTCTTCCCGGCTGGCGAAATGGGAGCCCTGGAGACGCTGGCTTCCAGAGCCAAAAGAATATCCGTTTAACTGAGCCATATAGCCTGTAGTGCCCGCGCAAATAACGATCATTCCTCCTGGGGCGCAACAGAATTGAGATAAGGGAATGGTATTCTGCCCGGGATGTTCTACAACGATTTCAGGTAATATGCCTCCTGTTAATCGAAGCAATTCTTCTCGAAATGCTTCGGCTTTCACCGTCCACCCTCTTTCCTCCGCCACCTCCCGCAATCCAGGTACCGGAAACTCAGAACGGTTGATAACTTTTGCACCCAGGGATTCAACCAGAGTGCGCTTTTCTTGCGAGTTTACCACTGCAACGGGAAGCCCTCCAACGCTTCGCACGATCTGCACGGCCATGGACCCTACCCCGCCGGCTCCGCCCCAGATCAGCACAGGCATGCCGGATTCCACTGTATTGGGAGACCAGTGAAGAAGCATTCGCACAGCGGTGGCCCCGCACAATAGATATACCGCACTCTGATCCCAGTTCAATGATTGAAGCCGGGGATACAGCTGCCAGGATTTTACAAGACAGAACTGCGCGAATGATCCCCAGTTCGTTTCGTAACCCCAGGCACGCAGGCTGGGCGCCATGGATGGATCCCCACCGGCCTGAATGTATGGATCCTCCGCATCCCAGCGGGCAGGCGATACCACCACTTCATCTCCGGGATGGAAGTCCTTTACCCGGTCACCGGTGGCATAAACGATTCCTGCTGCATCGGATCCGCCAATATGAAAATCTTCGCTGGCCCCTTGCTTCATACGCATGGAGATAACGTCCACAGGATGACCCAGGGCAGCCCATACATTGTTATAATTCAGCCCCGCTCTTTTTACGGCCACCAGCACCTCATCCGGTCCCGGTAGCGGAACCGGTACCTCTTCCATTTGAAAAGCGGCCGCCGGATCTCCATATCTTTCCCGACGAATAACCTGAGCGTGCATCCTCTCCGGCACGGGGCCGGGTGCAGGGAGCACGCCTAGAGCGGGAGGTTTGGCCAGTGAATTCATACCAGGTAGCAGTGCTCCTGATTGCTGTTATGCCCGGGAATGCAAAGTATATCAATCATAATTCAATATTAGCATATTGTAGTTTTCACCGGGCTTGCTTTGCCTACCCTTCAGCTTCAAAAACGGTGAAAGCTCAAAAAATTTCTATCAATGTAAAGTGCTGAATCCCAAAAAAGAAAAATGGCTGGATTGAAACTTACACCGGTGCCTGGAGTCGCACTTCTGGGCGCAACCAGAGCCTTCGCAGCTTCAGGTAGCTGGGTAAGTAACGATGATATTCATGCTCTGCTTTATGGAGACCACTGGAAATCTAACATGATTGAGCAGGGACTGGATCCAGAACATCCGCGGAGGAAAGGCTTTTCCCGGAGACACTGGACCCTTCCGCCAGAATCCCCCAGGACCGGAGATGAAGAAAACTCCGCGGATTTGATGCACCGAGCGGCCCAGGAGGTCCTGCTGCAAACCGGTGTAAATATAAGCGAAATAGATCTATTTATCGCTGTTTCCACAACATCGCCCAGGTATACCTCTTCCCTGGGAACTCTGGTGGCAGGAATGCTGGGATACAGGGGCGCCACCTTTGAAATGAAATCCGGCTGTTCCAGTACCATCTATGCCATAAGCATTGCCTATCAGTTTCTGGCAGGACCGGCCAGAAGCGTACTCATTGCCTCTGCAGAAACTTTGAGCCGAGTAATTTCCAGGAATGGTCCCTTCATATATGCTGCGGGGGACGGAGCCGGAGCACTTATACTGCAGAAAGGTAAAGATCCGCAAAGAGGGCTATTGGCTGGTTTTCTGGATTCAGATGGAAGCTATGCAGATGCCATGGGAGTACCGGGAATTCTACCGCCTATCCGTGAAGCACTGGATCAAGGATTGTACTTTATGGGGCAATCCGCCAATTTAGCATCGGATGTAAGGCCGCGATGGTTGGAATCTCAGGAGGCCATAATAGATGGAAAAGAGCGAACCATGGATGACATTGATCTCTATATCCCTCATCAGACCAGTTCCTCCATTCTGGATATGCTATCCGACTCCATGGGCTCTCATTCAGGAAAGCTTTATCGCTGTCTGGAACGATTTGGCAACTGCGGTTCGGCAACAATCCCTATTGCTCTGTCCGAGGCCCTGGAAAATGGTTTCTCACCGGGAATGCGTATTTTCCTGAATGCTGTGGGTGGTGGCCTTGCCTGGGGCAGCTTATTAATCAGTGTCTAATCTCTGGTAGGGCCCCGGCCTGAAGCGCTAAAGCAGACTAAGTTAACCCGGGAGAAATATGTTGGAACAAAAGCCCTTATTGCTAGATGGAAAGACAGCCCTTGTCCTGGGAGCCAGCCGGGGCATTGGAGCCGCATCCGCCCTGCACCTGGCCAGGAGTGGTGCCCGAGTCCTTTTGGTGGCCCGGAACCTGCAGGATCTGGAATCGATACATGCACAGCTGGATGGTAAGGGCCATGAAATGCTGAGTGCCGATCTGTCCGCCCCAGAAAGCGCAACCAAAATATTGCATTTCTGTAATGCGGAGAGCTGCCCGGATATTGTTATCTGGAACTTTTATGTGCGAAGCCCATTGCAACGCCTGGATGCTCTCAATGGTCAGAATTTGAGCGGTGCTATCGAGCAAAACTGTGCCCTCCCATTAAAGCTCTACAGCGAATTTCTAGCGGAACAAAAGAAGCGAAACTATGGCAGATGGATCCTGATTAGCTCCGCAGTAGCCGAGCTGGGTGGACCCGGTCAGGGAATTTATACTGCAGTTAAGGCTTCGCAGGAGGCATTGATCCGCACCATTGCGGTGGAACAGGGGCATAATGGAATTACCGCCAATATCATTCGACCGGGTTTCATCGATACACCAGGGGTGCGCAGCAACTACAGCGAAGAGGCAATCGAAAGACTTTCCGCTATGAATCTTCCTGGACGTGCGGGTGTACCACAAGAGGTGGCAGCGGCCGTTTGCTTTCTGGCCTCCGAAGAGGCCGCTTTTATAAATGGAACCGTTCTTCCGATTGATGGAGGATTGAATCGAGGATGGTTTTTAAGACCACCGGGCAATATCTAATCCATTATTCGGCACTGAGATCTTTTACCCGGACAATTGTTCAACGTCCGTACACCACCAGGGTAGATGGATTTCCCAGATTTCCAAACGTATTCAAGGCCATTGCGATGGCTCCTGTTTTGGGGTTCACGGCCACCTGATTTACCGATGAGATCTTGTCGTTGACGGTTCCTACTTTCGCACCGGTGCGAATATCCCAGATAATGAATGGCCCTGTATCGTCTCGTCTGTAGCTTACGCTCACAGCATGGTTTTCATCCACTCGATCAACTGAAGTAACATGGCCTTTATGGCCGGACATGGTACGAAGCACCCGGCCGGAATTTAAATCAATGACCGCAACCTGGCTTTTGAAAGTAGCGCACACTGCAATGGACTCATTTTTATGGAGGCTCATGGAAATGATGTCATCGCTGAATGGGATGGACTTCAACTTTTGTCCCGATACAGCCCAGATATGGATTCCATGCAATTGATTCTGTGCAGAAACAAAGATCTTCTTTGAGTCTGCGGAAAATAGAATCCTTCCAGGGACAAACTGACCAACAGGAAAGGAACCCAGGGTAGCTACCTTTTTCTTGCTTTCCAGATTCCAGAGCTCCACCGAAGTGCGGCCGGACGAAGATCCGGAGATAACCAGGTATTTGTTGTCCGGCGAAAAAGCCAGTCCAAAGGTTTCATCGTACTGAGTTAACGAAAACTCCAGGTCACCGCTGGCTGCATCCCAGACCTTGACATTGTCTTTTCCCAGGGTTCCGGTGGCAATTAGATCTCCGTTCAATTGTGCAGCCAGCTGATAGACACGTCCTTTATGAGCCTGAAAACTGCGCAGTACATCACCATCGTCTGCATCTCGCACGGCCACTTTCCCATCCGCATGGCCGGTTATCAGCTGATCCCCTTCATCGGCAAAAGCCAGAGTGACCACCTGCGCCTCATCGAATCGTACCTCATACAGAAGTTTGGAAGGCCAGGCCCAGATGGCCGTCGTGCTAAGTAGAATCAGACCCAGGAGAATGACGAATTTAAAGAGGCCAGAATGGGAGGAGGCCTTCATTTCCTGACAATCCCGATTGTCTGACCGGGCCGATGGATGACTGGCAATGTCCGAATCTCTTGAAAAGCGCATGTGGCCTTAGACGACAGGGATGACCATTTGTCCGCCTGGATTTTCAGAAATCTTCCAGGGGCATTTTTCCGGAGGCCTACTTATCCCTTCTTTAGAGATCTCTGAGCAGCAAAAACAATGCCACCTGCATTCAGAGCCGCATCCATACCCAGGCGCTCCTGAATGGCCGAAGCATCCGGGAAACCTCGACTGAGCAGCTGATCAACCCAGGAATCCAGAATTCGAGTCCGCACTTCTTCTTCCAGAGATTGCTTCAACTCCGGAGCCGCCTTATCCTCAGCCGATTTGAATCTGGCCCTGGCATCGTCATAAAGCCCGGTCAGGAATTGCAGGCTTTCGTGCAATTGACGGCCGGCCTCTTCCAGCGAATCCAGCCGGCCAAAGTGAGTCAAGAACACTGAGCCCGTTCCCGTATTGCGAATTCGGTCCAGACTTTCATGGGCCGCCGGTGGATCAAAGTCCGTAGGAGTGCTGGAGGCAAAAAGAAAGGGGCCTCCTGATTGGAGATCCGGATAGGCGATTCCAAAGCTGTCTCCGGTGAACACTCCGCTGGTCTTTTCATAAATGCAAAAGTGATGATTGGCATGTCCTCGTGTGTAGAGAAACTCCAGAGTCCGGTTTCCCCAGTGTAGCGATTCGCCATCCGCCATGATTCGCACCCTGGATTCAGGGCATGGCACAATTTCTCCATAAAGCTTCTCGAAGGTTTCCTGGCCATAGACCTGGATGGAACTCTGAATCAATCGGTCCGGGTTGATCAAATGCTTCGCCGCCCGTGGATGAGCAAGCACCGTTGCCCGCGAGCATTCGCGCAAAAGGGCCCCGGCCCCTCCGGCATGATCCAGATGAACATGTGTGGGTATGATCCAGTCCACATCGTCCGTGCTGTATCCCAGCACCTTCAGAGCTTCCAGAAAGCGAGACACCGCTCGGGATGTATTGGTTTCCAGAAAAGCGGCACGGCCAGCATCGTTTATCATCAAATAGACGCAGGCCAGTCTGGGCTGAACGTAATCGCAATCGATGCAGTAAAGGTCAGGGCCAACCTCCTCCATCCAGTCTGGCAGTTTCGGAGACAAAGACATACCTCCAGCATAGTGGTACGGTCCATCCCTGGGAATTAAAAAAGAGTTTCTCCTGAGCCGCCGGAATGTACACCGTCCCTGTGATCAATGCAAGGGTATACGTTACGCTAAAAGAGTCGGTACTGGATCCCCAGGGCCAGGCAGTAAACACAGCACTCCATCACATGGGCTACGAATCGGTGCAGGATGTGCGCATAGGAAAGTACATTGAACTAAAGCTGGATGCATCTTCTGCGGATCAGGCCAGAAATCAGGTGGATGAAATGAGCAAAAAGCTGCTCTCCAATCCAGTGATCGAGTCCTTTCGCTTTGATCTTATTGATTCAGACGGCAAAGTGCTGGCAGGCTAACGGGAGAGTCCACCGTCCATGAAAGCAGGCGTAATTACATTTCCCGGTTCCAACTGCGACCGCGATATACAAACCATTCTAGAGAATTTTTTCAAGGTTCCTACAGATATGCTCTGGCATGCAGATTCGATTCAGGGCTCCTACGATCTGCTGGTAGTGCCAGGCGGATTCTCTTACGGAGACTATCTTCGCGCCGGTGCCATTGCTCGTTTTGCTCCGGCCATGCAGGATCTTTTGAAGCATTCACAGAAAGGTGGCTATGTCCTGGGGATTTGCAACGGCTTTCAGATACTTTGCGAATCGCATCTTCTGCCTGGAGCTCTCATTCGAAATCAGAACTTGAAGCACATCTGCAAGGATGTTTCCCTGCTGCCGGAATCCAGCAACAAAGTATTTGGCAAATTGCAGGGGCCGCTTTCCATTCCTGTTTCTCACGGCGAAGGAAACTATCGCGCCGATGAAGATACTCTGAAGTCTCTTCAGGATAACAGCCAGATTGCCTTTCGCTACCAGGATAACCCCAATGGTTCGATAGAGAACATTGCAGGTATTACCAGTAAAGATGGCCGTGTGATGGGCATGATGCCTCATCCGGAGCGAGCCACCGATCCGGTGAATGGCAAAACCCAGGGAAAACCGATCATGGAAGCCATTCTAAATTCTATGCAGGCAGCCTAGATGCTCATCCGCCTGTCCACAGCTTCTGTAAACCAGATCCCCATGGACTGGGCAGGCAATCGCAGACGAATCCAGGATGCGGCCGAGAAGGCCATGGAATCAGGACCGGAGGCCATCCTTTTTCCTGAACTATGTATTTCCGGTTATGGATGCGAAGATGCATTTCATATGCCGGAGGTCTGGACTCGTAGCCGGGAAAGTCTGGATATTCTGTGCGAAAAGCTCAATGGAATTGCTGGAACGGTTCCTGTAATTGTGGGCCTTCCCTGGATGCATCAGGGACTATTATATAATGTGTCCGCCATCGTTCATGCAGGCTCAATAGCGGCGGTGGTGCCCAAGCAGCATCTGGCAGGGGATGGAATTCACTATGAGCCCAGGTGGTTTCATCCTCACAAGTCCGGCCCGGATCAAACCGGCTCCGAGGGTCTGCCCTTCGGCCCCTGTATTTTTGATACCGGCCGGTTTCGCTTCCTGGTAGAGATATGCGAGGACTCCTGGGTGGACAATCGGCCTGCCAGTCAGCATGCCGGTTCTTCTTTTGATGTTATCTTGAGCCCTACGGCTTCGCACTTCGCTATTGGCAAGCAAAGGATTCGCAGACAGATTGCCCTGGAATCATCCAGAGCGTTTCATTGCACCTACGTATCTGTTAATCTTTTAGGAAACGAGGCCGGGAGAGCCATCTACGATGGACAGACCCTGGCCTGCCAGACAGGTCAATTGCTTCTGGAAAGCCCCGCTTTTTCCTTTCAGCCCTATACAGTCCATACCATTGAATTCGATCCAGATCCCAATCGATCGAGAAGAGTTCAGACCCACAGCTTTAGAGAGTCCATCAGCATTCCTCCTGGGAGCGTTCTGGAGTCCGCCACTGTAAGATTGGAAACCCATTTCAAGAAGGAATTCGGATTTCGTCTGCCTGGAGAAGAAACAGCTGATTCAAACCATTCCAGCAGTTCACGATCTAGAAGCAAAGAACGCTCCATTGGGTTTTCAGACTCCCGGTCTTCCCCTGGATTCCAGAAATCCAGCAGCGTCAATACCGGTTCATCCAGCTCAGAAAGCTCGGGGTCCGGAGCATCGCAGGGCTCATCCAGCGCAGAGAGCAATATCGACAGAACAGCGCAGAATCGCACCGAAGTAACTGCCGGCCCGGGAGCCGACGAAAGAATCGTCAAACGCCATGGCGATGCCTATCTGGAATTTACCTATGCAACTACCCTGGCTCTTTTCGATTATTTGAGAAAAAGCCGATCCAGGGGCTACGCGCTTTCGCTTTCAGGCGGGGCCGATAGCGGAGCCTGCGCCGTTCTGGTAGAAAGAATGGTTCGCTTTGGCATTGCTGAACTGGGCCTCAAAGGGTTCCTGGAAGCCATTCACAGAGAAGACTTGCTTGAGGATGAACGGATTCGCGGCGAATTGCAGAGTTCAGATGCGCAGAGCGCCGATGAAGCAGCCGGGCCTGAAGCCCTGGTGAAACATCTCCTGTTCACCGTATACCAGGGCACCGATCAAAGCTCCGATACCACCAGGGATGCTGCAAATGTGATTGCAGACTCTCTGGGTAGCCATCATCAGGATGTGCAGATCCAGAACATTGTAGCGGATTACATCGGGGCCTACGAGCAGGCCTATGATCGCAAACTGGACTGGAATAGCGATGATCTGGTGCTTCAAAATATTCAGGCCAGAGCCAGAAGTCCTTTCGTATGGATGCTGGCAAACGCCACAGGAAGTTTGCTCATCGCCACCGGTAATCGCAGCGAAGGGGCTGTAGGGTATTGCACCATGGATGGTGACACTTCCGGAGGAATTGCCCCCATTGCAGGTATAGACAAAAACTTCATTCGTGCCTGGTTGATCTTTATGGAAAAACAGGGGGATCCCTGGTTCGGTTCCATTCCCTCCCTGAAAGCCATCAACGAACAACAACCTACAGCAGAGCTGCGACCGGAAGATCAGCATCAAACCGATGAATCCGATCTCATGGCCTATGACCTATTAAACCGAATCCAGAAACTGGCTGTGCGAGATCGCATGGGACCGGCCGAGATCCTGGAACGGCTCATGGGCGATCTAAAACTTCCGGTAAGAAGCAAATCCGGCACATCGAATCCATCCAATGCAGAAAACGAAATACCTGCATCGCCCGTATCTGGCTCAGACCCGCAGTTCCCGGGCACAACGAACTATCGACCATTTCAAAACGATTACAGTCGCACAGAGTTGATACAGTCCATTCGAAAGTACTTCCAGCTATGGTCTCGCAATCAATGGAAACGAGAGCGCATTGCAGTGTCCTTTCATCTGGATGATGAAAACATAGATCCAAGAACCTACTTTCGATTTCCCATTCTATCTTCCGGATTTCAGGAAGAGCTGGATTCCCTTGGCTAATATTCTCTGCATTGGCTGACACTGTCTCGTGGCTAATGGCCAATCATTGAATCTGTTTATCCTATGCTCGGTTTTCAGAAAGTTAGAGACACCCGCACATCATTGCATTACAATCCATAATGGCCCCAAGCAATCGAACAGTAATCATCGCCGGTGGAAGTGGATACCTGGGATTAAATCTGGCCAGGTATCTATTGCATTCAGGTTATTCAGTCTCGATTCTTTCGCGAAAGGTTCCGAAGGATATCCCGACCGGGGCGAAACATATCAACTGGGATGGTCGCACGCTCGGTGACTGGGCAGCGAACCTGGAGGGGTGCCACGCACTGGTTAATCTGACAGGACGAACGGTAGATTGCATCAAGACTCCAGAAACCATGGATCAAATACTGCGCTCCAGGGTAGAATCCACCGCAATTCTGGGTGAAGCCCTGAAAACTGTAAGAAAGAAGCCTTCCGTCTGGGTACAGATGTCCACAGCCCATATCTACGGAGACTCGCTGGAGCTATGCGATGAACGCTCCGCATTTGGCTACGGTCTGGCGCCGGATGTTGGCCGGGCCTGGGAGGAAACTTTTAACCGGGCCTTGCCTCGTGGCATGCGGGGGGTCATTCTCAGAACAAGCTTTGTCATCGGACCATCGGGTGGCGCACTGCAAAGACTGGCTTTGCTGGTTCGCCTGGGACTGGGAGGCACGGTAGGTCATGGAAAACAGGGTATGAGCTGGATCCATGAAGAGGATATGAATCGGCTTTTTCAAATGGCAATAGAAGACAGGAAAATGAAAGGACCCTACATTGCCAGCGCACCAGAACCCAGAAGCCAGAAAGAATTCATGAGAGCACTGCGGAAGTCCATGCGCATGCCCATCGGCCTGCCGGCAGCCGGATGGATGGTACGCCTGGGCGCTCCTTTACTCATGCGAACCGATCCAGACCTGGCGCTGTACGGTCGCTATGTGATTCCTGGCAGGTTGATGAATGATGGATTCCAGTTTCTCTATCCGAATCTGGAATCAGCTCTGGACAGGAAATCCCGGAATTTAGGGTAAAAGCCACCACGCAAAGCCATAGAAACAAAGCCATAGATTCGGCACCCAGATATCTTGAGCCAAAGCCTCATTTTCAATAAACGGCATCGCATCCTGAGATACCTGTAAGTCCCCATAACAGCCGGAAATAGACCGGGATGGCCGGTTCCCAGAAGATTTCTTCGCAAGAGCAGGATACATATTTTTTGATTTCAATGCCAGCGCCCATAAGCCAAACTTGGGATGCTCTATGCAAAGATGGAAAAAGATTCGTGAAGAAGGTCAACTGGGAAGCATAATCTGGGATGTAGTGATGATACTCATCGCTGTAAGCAACCTGACTTTGATTTCCTTTGACTTGATGTATCTAAGATTACGGCCCTACCTGTATTACTACGCTCCGGAATTGGTGCAGAACTACGATCAGCTCAAAGGCATAGAGGAGAACCCATTTACAACCGACTACCTCCACCGGGTAAATGAACTGGAAGCTTCGATTTTTTCCGACCTGGAGAATCGCAATGCATTGAGCGAAGAAACGCTACAACAATCCGATGAACTGGCCCGCCTTTCTTCTCAAATGTTGAGAGACAACCCCTTCCAGACCGCAGGCTTGAGCAAGAATCTGGAAAAGATCAAGGGGCGCATTCGGCAGTTTGTAACGAACGAAACCAGTCAGGAAATTGAATCCTATCGAGAAGCATTTCAGTATTTCTGGAAGCTGGATTCGCAGAACTATCGTGCAAGGCTGGATTACTTCGATCAGGAAATTGCACCTTTGATGGAAATAAACTATTTTCGTCACCGGGATATTGATGGGGATTTCGTAAATCTGTTCTGGAGCACAATAGATTTACCTTTCTTGATTTTCTTTGCATCAGATTTCCTGGTACGATTCCTGCTCTTCTTTCGCAAGGTTCCTGCTAGATGGTTTCTATTTTTAGTCTATAACTGGTACGATTTTCTAAGTCTATTTCCTTCCAGCTGGCTGCGTCTCTTACGCCTGTTTCGCGTTATGGCCATCTGGGCCCGTCTCCAGCAGAGCGAACTTTTGGCCTCCGGCGATGGGCTGGTGCTGCGTACCATCAAGAGCTACACGGATTTGCTTTCCAGAGAAATCTCCGGCATGGTGGCCATCCAGATTATTTCCCAGCTACAGACAGAGGTGCAAAAGGACCGGGAAGGACAGTTCCTGGCAGATTCCCTGGAGCCGCACCGGGATGAGATCAAAGATGTGGTTTTAGAACAAACGGAAAAACTTACCAGGGAACGCATTCTTCCGTTTCGCCCGCGGGTAGCAGCACTGGTTCAGGTAAGTCTGGAAAAATCTCTGGATTCCAGTGCTTTTCGCTTTGTGCCCAATGCAATCCTGAGACCTGTATTGCAGAGGGCAGGAAATGACGTTGTGGATTCTCTATTTGAAACCATCGCCGCCACAGTGGAAAGCCAGGAAGGAAAGGAAGCCATTGGAGGGATCGTGGATCAGATGCTGGATTCGTTGCGAGGCACCGACGGAGAAAAAACGGCCGGGCTTATTCAAAAGCTCACTTACAATAGTCTGGAAGAACTAAAAGGTCAGTTTGTGAACCGCGAACTCCTGGCAGAAGGCAGTAAGACTCTGCAACAACAACTAAGCGAGATCACCGCATCCATGTTTGGAGGAAAACGGCACGCAAGTTCCATTTCACCAGAATCGATAAACCGGGATAGCAAGAGCAACAATGATTGAACGGGGGCATTCGAGGAATGCATTGACCTTGCAGGCCCGCCAGGCAAGCTCGGGCCATGCAAACCCGGCAAGATCAGCTAAACTGGAATTCTAAAAACATAACGGATGGAGATCGCCGTGCACCCAACCGTGCCATGCTGCGAGCGGTAGGGTTTAGCGATGATGATTTTCGCAAACCGGTAATTGCCGTAGCCAGCGGTCATTCCACCATTACTCCCTGCAACGCTGGCATTCGACCCCTGGAGCAGGCAGCAGAAAAAGGAATCTTCGCTGCCGGCGGCATGGCACAGATATTTGGCACCATCACCATTTCTGACGGAATTTCCATGGGTTCCGAAGGAATGAAGTTTTCTCTGGTAAGCCGGGAAGTGATTGCAGACTCTATAGAAACGGTATGTCGCGGTCAGCATATGGATGCACTGGTAGCCATTGGCGGATGCGACAAGAACATGCCGGGTGCCATGATGGCCATCGCACGCCTGAACATCCCATCTATTTTCGTATACGGCGGCACCATCTATCCAGGACATTACAGGGATCGGGATCTTAACATAGTTTCCGTTTTTGAATCCGTAGGTCAATACCAGGCCGGCCGAATCGATCAGGATGAATTTGAACAGATTGAAAAGCATGCATGCCCTGGAACCGGGAGCTGCGGCGGGATGTATACGGCCAATACCATGTCCAGTGCCGTCGAAGCCCTGGGAATGAGTCTTCCTGGTTTCTCCACCATGGGTAGCCCGGATAAAGAAAAGGCAGATTCCGCCGGCGAAAGCGGCAAAGCAGTATACGAACTGCTAAAACAGAATATTCGTCCATCGGACATTATGACCAGAAAGGCCTTCGAGAATGCCATCACAGTTGTGATGGCCATGGGAGGTTCTACCAATGCAGTGCTTCATCTACTGGCTATCGCTCATGACATGAATGTGGAGCTCTCCATCGATGATTTTGAAAGGATTGCAAAGAAGGTCCCCCATATCCTGGATATGAAACCTTCGGGAAAATACCTGGCCGTGGATCTGCATCGGCTGGGAGGCGTTCCCCGGGTTATGAAAATGCTTCTGGATGCGGGCCTTATCCATGGCGATTGTTTGACCTGCACCGGAAAAACCGTCGCAGAAAACCTGGCAGATATTCCCTCCGGAGTTCCCGAAAACCAGGATCTGATTTATCCGCTGGACAAGCCCATGTACAAACGAGGGCACCTGGTCATCCTTAGAGGCAATCTGGCTCCGGGTGGAGCGGTGGCCAAGATCTCCGGAGTTGCGAAGCCTGCCATTAGCGGTCCTGCGCGAATCTTTGATTCCGAAGAGCAATGCATGGATGCAATCCTGTCCGATCAGATCGCACCAGGAGATATTATCGTAATCCGATACGAAGGTCCCAGGGGCGGTCCAGGTATGCGAGAAATGCTTTCTCCCACTTCAGCGCTCATAGGAAAAGGCCTGGGGGATAGCGTAGGATTGATTACAGACGGAAGATTCTCTGGCGGCACATACGGAATGGTTGTGGGTCACGTCGCTCCGGAAGCGGCTCTTGGTGGTCCCATCGCACTTGTTCGCGAAGGCGAAATCATTACTATCGATGCAGAGGACAATCTGTTGCAGATTCATATCACAGAAGCAGAATTGGAAGTGCGACGAAAGGAATGGAAAGAGAAGCCACCTCGCTATCGCAGAGGAGTGATCGCCAAGTATGCAAGTCTGGTAGGCTCTGCTGAGTTCGGTGCAGTAACGGATAATGTCTTTCCTGAAACGGTCTGACCCGGTTTTTTCTTTACAGCCTGGATTCGCAATCCAGGCTTACGAGAAAAAAATCGGAAGGAAAATTGAAAAAACTCATCTATCTACTTGTTGCCCCCATTCTCTTTCTAATGTTCACAGCCTGCCAGAGCGAAGCCGAAAAATCCTGCTTCGAAGATAAAAATCTGGGCGACTGTGTGTATCTATGTCACCAGGGAAACAACAGGGCCTGTGCCCTGGAAATGCCCCTGGGACAACAGCAATGCCTGGAACAGGGAAATATCGATGCCTGCACGCAGGTCTGCTATACCTCCGAGCTGGAAGGAAGCCATCCTCCTTCAGATCCTTTTTGCCAGAAAATTGAATCGCTGTGTCGTAGCGGCCAGTACAGCGACCATGAAGAATGTCAGCTGTATCGCGAGCCCTGAAAAGCAATTCAAAGGCGTTTGGGCTTGAAACCCGGATCATTCAATTTCTCAGCGGTTTTCCGGGTTAGCTTTTTCCGATCCGCCTGGAAGAATTTCCTTTACATACTTTTTTTTACTCTTAGATTTCTTGAATCTGTTGGTTTTTAATAAGATCGGCAACAGGTTCAGGAGGTCAAGAATGAAGTTCACAACAAAGACCATGGGCGTTCTGAGCGCCATTTTGTTTTCGACTATACTGCTAGCCAATTGCGGAAGCGAGGAATCGGACTCTTGCTTTCAGCAGGATAGAATTGGTTCATGCAAATATCTGTGCGAAAAGGGAAATGAAGAGGCCTGTCTTGAAGAGGCAGAACTGGGTCAATCCCAATGCTTTGAAAATGGAGACCCGGCCGCCTGCAATCTGGTTTGCCAAACACAGAACTTGAGTGGGGCCCATCCGGAAGCAGAGCCTTATTGCGAAAAACACCGGGAGCTCTGCAAACTGGAAAAAAACAAAGATAGCTTCGATTGCGAAATGATTGATTCCTGACGCCCCTGCTTTACCGCTCGCCAAAGCAAATCGAGCCGCGGCGGGCCTGCTATGGTCTGGTCATCCGCCTGTCCTGCTCCGTGGCAATCAATGAAAGTCGCCAGGCCCCTGGTTCTTTTCCCCGGCCTGCCGAAGCCAGGCCACGATTTCCGAACTGGTTTTGAGAGACTTTGCATCGCTCACCGGTTCCAGCACCGTATCCTGTAGCACGATCCATCGTCCTGGATTGCTATTGCATCCGTTCTCTCTGGTCTCGGGATTGGGCCGCAGTGCAATCCACCGCGATATGGAAGTCACCGAAAAGCCCTGGATTAGATCTTTGTGCCGATCATATTGACCCACATTCACTTTGATATCCACCCAGTTCTGCAATTCCTCCTTTAGCGCAGAGTCCTGCTTCAGGGCCTCTACTCTTCTACAATCACTGCACCAGTCTGCGCCGAACTGAAGCAGGATAGGTTTGTCCGTTCGATTGGACTGCATACATGCCTGTAGCAGCACTTCATCCAATTCGGCATCGGTTCTCTGGGCTCCGTAGCTGGCGGCCATTTCTGTAGCAGAATCCTTGCAGCCGGTCACAATCCAGGCCGTAGAAATCAGGAAAAGAGTGAGGATAATCCTGCCGCGGTTGTTTGTTGGCGCATGCTTTGAATTTTGATTCATTTGTCTGGTTTCCGTCCAGTCTTTGTATTTACTTTAGTTGCGGAAGCGCTGAGCAAATTCAGCTGGTTCAATAAATGATCCGGATGCCCGGATGCCAAGTGATGGAAGAAAAAATTGGCATCCACAACAGGAAAAAACCATTTTCATCCGGGCCCTGTTCAGAAGATTGGAGCCATCAAGTAGTTACTCTGCAAAAGGCACTGGCCGGAGGTTTGTATGTCCAGGAAAGACCATGTGATTTATGATAAAGAAGGCAATCCAAACAGGGATCGGCCGTGGATCTTTCGAACCTATGGCGGTCATACAAACGTCTGGGAAACCAATAAGCTGTATCGCGAAGGACTCAGCCGCGGCCAGACCGGACTTTCCATAGCATTTGATCTACCCACTCAGTGTGGTTACAGTTCCAGCCATAGCCTGGCCAAGCCAGAAGTGGGCAAAGTGGGAGTGCCCATCAACTCCCTGGACGACTTTCACGTCTTATTCGATCAAATCCCCATCGAAGAAATGAACACATCCATGACCATCAATGGCACCGCCATGTGGTTACTTGCTCTGTACGTTGCCCTGGCCCGGGAAAAAGGAGTGGAACTGGACAAACTTCAGGGAACCACACAAAACGATCTGGTAAAGGAATATCTGGCCCGGGGAACTTATATCTTTCCTCCAGATGCCAGCTTTCGCCTGATCTCCGAGATGTATGAATATTGCATCAAAGAAATCCCCAAATGGAATCCTTCTAACATTTGTTCCTATCACCTTCAAGAAGCAGGCGCCACGCCGGCCCAGGAACTGGCCTTTGCTCTGGCCAACGCCATCGGCCTGCTGGATATTATTAAAGAAAGAGGCAACCTGGAAAAAGATCAGTTCGAGCAGGTTGTAGGTCGTATTAGCTTCTTCGTTAACGCTGGAATTCGGTTCGTAGAAGAGATGTGCAAGATGCGCGCTTTTACGGAACTCTGGGAAGAGATTACCCGCGAACGATACGGCGTTGAAAATCCCAAGTTCCGTAGGTTTCGCTATGGGGTGCAGGTGAATTCCCTGGGACTCACCGAGAATCAGCCAGAAAACAATGCCTGGAGAATCCTTATGGAAACCCTGGGCGTAACCATGAGCAAGAATGCAAGGTGCCGCGCTCTTCAGCTTCCGGCCTGGAACGAAGCTCTTTCCCTGCCCCGCCCCTGGGATCAGCAATGGTCTTTGAGACTTCAGCAAATCCTGGCTTACGAAACCGATCTTCTGGAATATCCCGATCTATTTGACGGCAGCAAAGTTGTAGAATCCAAGGTGGCCGAGCTCAAGGATGAAGCCCGCAGCGAAATCGACCGGATCCTGAAAATGGGCGGTATTCGCTCTGCCGTAGAGTCCGGATACATGAAGTCTGCTCTGGTAAAATCCATGTCCGAACGAATGAGCCGCATCAACACCGGCGAACAGATTGTCGTAGGCGTGAACAAGTGGACAGACGGTATAGATAGTCCGCTTCTCGGTGGCGAAGATGGCGGTGTATTCAAGGTAGATGCTGAAAGCGCTGCTCGCACAGTCCAGTCCATGGAAGAAACACGCAGCAAGCGCGATCCAGAAAGAGTTAAGAAAGCTCTGGAAGCGCTGAAGAAAGCCGCCAACGATGGAAGCAATCTTATGGAGCCCTCGGTGGAATGTGCGCTTGCTCGAGTTACCACCGGTGAATGGGCGGATGCATTGCGCCAGGTGTTCGGCGAATACCGACCTCCAACAGGAATCGAAGGACAGAAGCTCTCTCTGGAAAATGACCGGGTAAATGCTCTTCGAAAGCGTGTGGAAGATTTTACGTCGCGAGCAGGTCACAGACCACGCATAGTAGTCGGCAAACCAGGTCTTGACGGTCACAGCAATGGGGCCGAGATGATTGCAGTATCAGCTCGCCATACAGGCTTTGATGTAATCTATTCTGGAATTCGACTGACCCCGGAAGAAATCGTTCAAAGCGCCGTGGAAGAGAATGCAGATATCATTGGAGTTTCTGTGCTGTCCGGTTCGCATATGGAACTGGCCGATCAAATCGTAGAAGAGCTCAAGAAAGCAGGCGCCTACGAACATATTCCAGTGGTATTCGGTGGCATTATTCCAAAGGCAGATTTTGAAAGTCTGACGGCCAAAGGAATCAAGAAAATCTTTACTCCATCGGACTTTGAGCTCATCGATATCATGGAAAAGATTTTTGATATCGTAGAGCAGAATCAAAGCGCTCTGGTATAATTCGTAAAGCCTCGTCTCCGGACGGGGCTTATCTTTTCACAGCGCATTCGCCTTCAGGGCAAGGCGCGCAATGGCTCCTACAGGCAGCCTGCTGCATACCGCCTGACATTTAGCGGCCGCCATATTTATAGCCCAGGGATGGGAATGCACTTGAGCCCACCAGTGTTTCTAGTCTCAATCCAGCTCAGCTAATGCGGCCCGGGCTGGACCACGGTGCAGTTAATCTTTTTGACTCCAGGCCCTATCGCAGAAGATTATCCGGGCAGCCCCCTGAGAGATCTCATCGAATGCCAGATTATAGTTCACTCATTCCATCCGCCTTCGAAAGACAGAAATTTGCCATTGCACGATTGATTTCCCTTTTCGAAGATCCGCGACCGGAAGCCGCCCTGCAGAGAAAGCAGGTGCTGGAAACCATGCAATCCTCCGGGCAGTCCAGAAGAGGACTGTTTCTGGGATTTACCGGCACTCCGGGAGCCGGTAAATCCACCCTGGTCGGAGAGCTGGCCAATCGATTTATCTCAGAGAATCCGGAGAAATGCCTGGCGGTACTTGCCGTAGATCCATCCAGCCATGTATCCGGTGGATCCATACTCGGCGATCGAACCAGGGTTCGATTCAGTCATGGAGACAATCGGCTTTATTTTCGTAGCCAGGCTTCGGACCAGGAACTGGGCGGAATCAGTCGAACTACATTTTCTGTGCTTCGTCTACTGTACCATCTGTTTGATGTAGTGGTGGTAGAGACTGTAGGAATTGGTCAAAGCGAAATTGAGATTCAGCAGACCGCAGATCGAGTGTTTCTATTGCTTCAGCCCATGGCCGGCGATCAGATTCAGTTCATGAAAGCCGGGATCATGGAAATACCGGATTGCTTCATTATTAATAAGTCCGATGAAAAAGAAGCAGCCGAAAGAACATTTCATGCCCTGCGTGCAAGCCTTCAGTTGATTCGCCCGGGAGAGGCAAAGGTACCTATCTTTCGCACCAGCGCAATTACAGGAATGGGGCTTTCCGAGCTACTGGCCTATTTTCAGAAGCTCCTGGATTCCCGAAAGGACCCTGTGACCCTGGATGCATCGCTTTACAGACGAGAGGTTTACTATTTCGAAAAATGGGTAAAGGATGAACTGGGTCGACAGGGATTGAGAATGCTGGGTGATCTGGGCGGTGCCCGAGAACTGATGGACCGGGCCGGCGGATTTGACGGGGCTCAAAAGGCCATCCTGGAGGCTGTGCAACAATCTCTGGAAAAACTGGAATCGGAAGTGACGGACTCATTGTCTCCAAAAACTTGAGGAAGGATTGTAGGTGCGTCGTCAATGCTGGAATCTCTAAGCGGTCTGTTCCGGGCGAGGTTTGAGGCATCCCATTGTAAACAAAGTGTAGAGTTCCAGAAGTTCTCCGTAGCAATCAAACGTTATAACGCAAAAAGTAGGTAATTATGCAAAGTGTGGGCCTGGTATTTGGCGGAAAATCAGCGGAGCATGAAATCTCTGTTATTTCTGCAAAAAACATCAATCATATTTTAAGTCAAATCCCCATGAAGGTAGTGCGAATCTATATGAATCGCCGGGGAGCCTTTTTTCTAATCGAAAGCCGGGACTTTCCGGAAGCGGATGATCTGGAAAAGCTAAATGAACTGAGCGAAAGTTCGGATGCCACGGCAGCAATCAAAGCAGGAGCACTGAAAGGTCATCCATTGAGTCTCCATCCGGGAACCTTTAATCCGGTACGCAAGACTGAAAACGGCGAGACCATTGACATCGATATCTTTCTACCCATTGTTCACGGAACCGGAGGAGAAGACGGAATTCTACAGGGACTGTTTCATACCCTGGATCGTCCATTTGTAGGATGCGATGTATTCGCATCGTCACTGGGGATGGATAAATCTGCCATGAAGGTCCATCTGAAAGAAGCAGGCATCCCCTCTGCGAGACATCGTACTTTCTTTGTTCATGAAAAGGATTCCATTCGATTTAGCGAAATTCAGCAGGAGCTGGGCTTACCTCTTTTTGTGAAGCCAGCTCGTCAGGGATCTTCGGTAGGAGTGAGCCGAGCCACAGATGAGGAGAGTTTTAAGAAGGCCTGCGAGATGGCTTTTCGGTTCGACAATTGCATTCTGATTGAGGAACAGATCCTGGGAAAGGAAATAGAATGCGCGGTACTGGGCAATGAAAGCCCGCGAGCCAGTATCATAGGACAGATTCTGCCAAAGGATGGATTTTATTCCTACGAATCCAAGTACATCGATGCAGATGGAGCCAAACTTCTGATTCCCGCGGACATTACAGAAGCAGAGTCCTCTGCGGTTCAAAAGCTGGCTCTGCAAACATTTCGCACGCTGTACTGCGAAGGCCTGGCAAGGGTGGATTGCTTTCTAACGGATAAAGGCGAAATCTATATTAACGAAATCAATACTCTGCCCGGGTTCACAAATATTAGTATGTATCCTACGCTGTGGGAGAAGACCGGTTTGAGTCGACCGGACCTTCTAAAGGCGCTGCTGGATCTAGCATTGCAACGAAAGAAACGCCAGGATGCCCTGGAAACCAGACATTGATAGATTCTGAAGATGCGGCCGTCCGGCTTAATCCTGGACGGCCACTACTTGCCGTTCTACTTAACTCCCGCTTCCTTGAGATGCTTTCCAATGCGAAACGTCAGAATGCAAAAAAACATTCTGAAATCTGAGAACAGAGAACGAAATGGTGCCTTGAATGTGGCCGGACGGTTTTTCTCTATAAAGAAATGACCGAACCAGGCAAATCCATAACCGCACACTGGCATGGCCAGAAGTAGCCACCAGTTTTGCAGCGCTATGGCAAGGCCCAGAATAATAAATACACCGGCTGTGCCGGCAAAGTGTATGGCCCGATTCATGGGATCTGCATGTTCGCCCAGATAGAAATGCCAGAATTCCTTATAGGTTGCCCAGGATTGTTCCGGGACCGCTTTTTCCACAGTAGCCGTTTGAGTAGTCATGATATCCCCCTGAGAGTGGTTCGCTCAAACCCACGTCTCTGTAACAAGTATAATAATTCAGTGCTTTATGGATCAAGTGGAATTTGCCACACTCTTCGCAGCCTGGTCTGTTCTTCGGCGGATGCATTGAGCCAGAGTCAGTTCCATGCGGTCATAAAAGTATTTACGCTGTGCGCATTCATTCCAGGATCCGGACTATGAGCGGCAAAGATATTGGTTTTCTGGGATTCGGTAAAATGGCTCAATCCATTGCAGCCGGGATTTCCGATAAGGGATTTCGGATGCACTATTTCGATGCTGCTCCCGGAACTGCGGAGCTACATTCTCGCGCGACAGAATGGAAAGTGGACCGCAGCCCCACAGCCCGTGAGCTGGAAACATCGTCCGACATACTACTAATCTGTGTGAAGCCTCAGGATCTGAGCAGTGCCCTCAGTCCTCTAGAAGGCAACAAGGATTACATCTCCATCGCAGCAGGCGTATCTGTTTCAGAAATCATATCCTATCTTCCCAATGCCCGGGCCCGGGTAGCCCGGGTCATGCCCAACCTGGGGGCCACAATAAATCAGAGCGTCAGTGGTGTTTACTGTCCCGTGGAAGATCTCCAGGCAACGACCCTGGATTTGTTTTCCAGCATCGGAATGGCTTTTGCGGTGCAGAAGGAAGATCTGCTGCACGGAGTGACTGCACTATCCGGTTCCGGACCTGCCTATGCATTCCTGTTTCTTCAGAGTATGGGCGAAGCTGGCATCAAGCAGGGTCTTCCGGCCGGGCAATCCTTTGAAATGGCAGCCCGCACCATCCGGGCGGCCATGGATCTGTATCTCGAATCAGGGGAGCATCCAGCTCAGTGGATTACCCGGGTGAGTTCCCCGGCCGGGACTACCATTGAAGGCCTGGCTGCACTGGAGGATCACGGAGTTCGGGGCGCAGTGATTCGAGCAGTGGAGGCGGCTGCAGATCGTAGCCGGGAACTGGGTCGAAAAGAGAGCTAATGAACAGGGTTTTTTCCTTGAGCCGCCATGCAGGCTGTCGATGCTGCTCCAGATGAACGCTGAAGCCGCCTTCAAAATCTTCGAACAGACCATCCTGGATTACCACAAGACCGACGATGTGGATGCACCCATGAACAATCCGCATCCGGATGGTTCCCTGGAGGCATTGCTCTACAGAAAGAACTGGATCGATACAGTTCAATGGCATCTGGAAGATATAGTTCGGGAACCTACCATTGATCCCAATGAAGGCCTGGCTCTAAAACGAAGGATTGACAGTTCCAATCAGGACCGCACAAACGTGGTGGAACTGGTAGATGATATGTACATCGAAATGCTGAAAGATGCAAAACCTGCATCAGATGCCAGACTGAATACGGAGAGCCCTGGATGGGCCATGGACAGACTCAGTATTCTTGCTCTAAAGATTTACCATATGAAAGAGCAAGTAGAACGCACCGATGCTTCTGCAGAGCACATTCAGAAGTGCCAGACAAAGCTGGATGTCTTGATGGAACAGAAGTCCGATCTTATTCGGGCATTCAACGAACTCATCGAAGACATTCGCGCCGGAAAGCGATTTGCCAAGGTTTACCGGCAGATGAAAATGTACAATGATGAGTCATTGAATCCGGTGCTTTACGCCAAGTCCAAGAACTGAGAATGCATCTTCTGATCCTCAGATTCTCCGCCATGGGCGATGTAGCCCTGCTGGTACCCGTGCTCAGCGCACTGGCAGGAAAATACAGCAACATTCGGATGACTCTGGTTACCAGAAGGGCTTTCGAACCATTCTTCTTTAACATTCCAGGAGTTGAGGTTATCGGTGTTGATCTCAAACAGCCGCAGTATCGCGGCCTCAAAGGAATCTACCGACTATTCCGGGAGCTCCGAGTTCTGGGTCCTTACGACTTTGGCATCGATGTTCATGGCTCTACTCGATCGCGCATCCTGAAGTTTCTATTCAAGTTCCAGGGGCTCAAGTTTTCCAGCATCGTAAAGGGACGCAGAGAAAAGCTCAAACAGACCAGACGAAAAAGGAAAAAACTATATCCGCTTCCCCATGTAGTAGAGCGTTACATGCATGTATTTGAAAGGGCGGGATTTCATGCGAAGCCCGATAAGGGTCCCTGGATCAGTCCTGATACTCGCAGCAGAGCCCTGGCCACGGATTTTCTCAAAAAGAACGATATTGGTAGAAAAGAAGGCTACTGGATTGGCATCGCCCCGTTCGCGGGGCATCGACCCAAGACCTGGCCTTTTGTGCATGTTCATGAACTGGTTAGCCTGCTAAACCGAAACATGAAGTGCAGAATCTTCCTGTTTGGTGGCGGAAAACAAGAAATCGAGCAACTGAAGATACTGGAAGAAAGCTTTCCCAATGTGACCACAATGGTGGCCGGGAATCTCAACATCGAAGGAGAAATGGCTCTCATCATGCGAATGGATTTGATGGTGGCCATGGACTCCTTTAACATGCACATAGCAGCGCTTCTGGGAACTAAAGTGCTTTCGATCTGGGGAGCCACGCACCATTTCTCAGGTTTTGGTCCCTACGGCCAGGATGAAAAGGCCATCATGGAAGTTCCTGTAGAAAAGCTGCCCTGTCGGCCCTGCTCCATCTTTGGAAATAAGAAATGTTATCGCAGAGATCTGGCCTGCATGAACTGGATCACACCTCTGGAAGTGTTCCGTCGCATTGAAAGCAGACTCCTGGAACGAAATCGACCTGTATAGGGACCGATATAGCCCTGTGCAAGCCAGGCATTCTGCCAATCCCGATAATACTGTACATCTTTACAGAAGTCTATGCCAGGTCTATACCGTGCTCAGCGTCCGCGCTTCCAGATCAGCCAGAAGCCAATCATGGCGAATATCGCGGTGGGTCCCCATCCAGCCACCACCGGTGGCACTACCCCGGCCATTCCCAGATTTTCCCCTATCTCGAACGTTAGCTGATAAAAGAAGATTGTTGCGGTAGAAAGTAAGAGGCTTCGAATCAGCGGTCCTCCGGAACGAAGAGAGCCCATGCTGCCCGCCACGGATCCTACCACCGCAACGATTAGAACCATAAAAGGAAAAGAAAGGGAGCGATGAAAATGTACCCTGTACTGCACCGTGGAAAATCCGTACTGCTCTCGGAACTGGATTTCATCCTGAAGTTCGCTCAGACTTAGCTCCGCCGGATTCACCTTGGGATTGGAAAAGAACTCCAGCTCCTCCGGAAAGCGCATCACCATACTTTCCTTGAAGTCTGTTTTCGTAACGTTAAGCTTGCCGTCCAGGTGCACATCCTTGACCACATTCAGTGTCCAGGACCCATCCTGATTGTACTGGGCCGAAAGAGCCTGAACCATCCGGAGCGGACGATCCTGCTCATTCACTTTCATGTAGTGGAATCCGCCTATAATGCGATTTCGCTCCCGGTCAAAGAAATAGATGAAATAGTATCCTTCTTTTCCTCGAAGATTTCGCTGCCAGACTACATCTCTCGCCTGCCGCGTATTCTTCTTGTACTTGGCCAGGTACTCCTGGGCGCTACGATTGGACGGAGTAACTACCTGATCCTGAAAAATGATGGTACCCACACTAACAACTGCAGCTACAACGTAGATAGAAACGATAGCTCTGTAGAAGGATGTGCCCGCTGAATAAATGGCCACAAGCTCCCGGGCCATGGCGAATTGAGCTACTACAAAGCAGACCGAAAACATCATGGCCGCAGGAGTAACAAAAACTGCGATCTGAGGCAGGCTGTACAGGTAGTGCCAGCGCAGTAGCTCCTTGGGCTCTGTGCTATCGATCTTTTGAGTATCCAGCACCTGCAGAGCCAGAAATACAATGGTTAAGCCCAGAAGAGCCAGGGCAAATGCTTTGAGAAATTCAAAGCCAATGTAGCGATCCAGGATTTTCATCAGATTCCGGGCTTCCCGTTAAATCAGCTCGCGCGACTAGAAGTTGCCCAGGCGGCCTGGATCAAACAATACATCCGACCAGGGCAGCCCGGCCGCATGACCCAGCAATGCCAGACTGAGGCAACCTGCCAGAGGGACAATCAGGTTATCGTCTATCAGTCCGCGAAAGCCAGTGACAGAGAAGAACTCGGCGATGCCTGCGCCAGCAGAGCTCAAGAGCAGAATAGCCAGCCACCAGTAGCCAGGTCCCACCTGGGAGCCATAAAGCCAGAAGACACTGGAATCGGCTTCCAGATATGTATGCAATGCCAGAAAACCCGCGCAGGCCAGAAAACCGGCAAATATGAAGCCCAGGGCTCCTTCTACAGATTTTCCGTTAAAGAACCTGGTCTTACCAAAGCGCATCCCAAAGTAAGCAGCGGCCGGATCACCGATCATCAAGAAAAGGCAGGACAGTACCACGATCTCATTGGAGAAAAACAGATATAGCAGCAGATTGGCAAACATGTAGGGAACTGTACCATTGTATCGATCCCTTTCCTCTTCCTTCATTAAAGGGCCCACCAGGTTTATGAAGAATCGATTAAAGGAGGGGTTGTGCAGCCTTATGCTATCGACAATGATCAGAAAGACCGTACCGAATCCGAGCAGACCTATGCCGACCCAGCGGGAACCATGCTTGAACTCCGGCCAGATCATGTGAATGGGATCCACATAAACAAAAAGAGGCACAATGAGTCCAAGTAGGTGCCACGCTTTCCGATAAAAATTAAAGGAACTGCCGGACTGGCCCATAAACGAGGCAATGGTTCATGGCCTTGCTCATTTTTCCACCATTTACCGGATTATTTGGGACTTGACAGCAGAAAACGAATGCATCAGTAAGAAGGGACCCTTGAAGTTAAAAGTTATTCATCTACTCAGGAGACTGGAACGGATCGAACGAGATCTGGAGGAACTGGATGGTATGCTGTCCGGTCTTCCTATGGACCGAGAGTATTCCATTCGGCTACGTGATTCGTTGATTGAGGAGTCTTCCAGATTAAAAGACTTTAAACAGAAAATACTGACTCAGAGGGTAATATCTGACAATCCGTCGGCTATAGAAACAGCGGACACTGATGAGGCTTCTGGGAATGCCGAAGTAAGCATCCAGCTTCCGGAAAAAGGCTCCAACAGTAACGGTCGTTCAAAACCTAAATCACAACGCAAATCTCAACCGACTGCGGTTAGAACAGAAAAGAAAGAGCAAAAGGAAGAGAAACCTGCATTCGAATTTCGCTTCGAATGAATTGGTTCAATTGTCCCGCCACTCTCGTACTCATTGGGCCAGTCGACTGTCCGGCAGCGGGCCCTGCTCTGAATTTCATTCTGAAAACAATTTGATATGCTCGAATAAGGTCTAAGCTCCTCCTGGTGTTTTGGCCCCGACCTCCAGCACTTCTATGCAACGATGTTCCTCCGGTGGCCGGGCTGCTTTACCCTTCTTGAGCGACTTCTTTAGTCTTTGACTCAGAATTCGTTTCGCCGATCCTGGGCCTATGAATGTATCCTTATATCAAGCAGGAAGAAAAGGTCTACTATTGACCCTGGTTTTCTTTCTGTCCTTTTCCCTGATCTCCTGTGGAGGAAACGGAGAGGTGCTGGCCACCTACGATGGTGGCGAAATTACACGCGGAGATATGCGCCGACTGGTAGAAGCCAGCGGACAGCCATCCGATAAAATTACCACAGCTCAGCAGAATGAAATCTTGAAAATGATCGCCACCTATCGCCTGGCCGCCAACGAGCTAGAGGATGATCAGGAAGCCCAGAAGTGGCTGGAACGGAACGGTAGTTTGTTTGAACGCAAGGCTTTACTGCGCTCCTTTCAGGGCTTCCTTCGCAGCGATGACCCCTTTGAATTGATCAGTATCCAGATAGCCATCCTGCGCAAAGACCCTCAGCGGGATCGGAAGCCAGAAGCTGAGGCCCTGGCCAAGAAGCTCAACGACATGAGCTCCGAAGAGGAAATCGGAAAACTTGTGATTGAAGCCAGCGAAAGTCAGGAAACCAAAATGAATGCAGGAAAGATTGTGCCTCATTGCATCTCCTGTCAGCCGGACCTACTGGAATTTATTACCACTCCCCTAAAGAAGGCCGAAGAAGGCCAATTCATTGTAATCGATGCGGAGAATGCCTTCTATGTGGCCCGAAGAATATCCACCGATGAGCTGGAAGCCGATGAGCTCAGCGGATTCTACCAGGAATACTTTAATGAGCTGGCCCAGCGGGCAAAAGATGCAGGACTTCAAAAGGAGATCAGCCCTGCCATGATCGAATCCCAGGCCCAGCAGTACGCGGATCGCCTGGTGCGGTCTCAGAGCCAGAAAAATGATAAACTCTGGTCACACATTGAAGAGCTGGAAAAGAAGCATGAATTCAAACTCAATCGAGAGGATCTCAAGCCTGAATCCTTTTCCGAGGCCACCGGAGAAACCTGGATCATTGAACTGGATGGAAAGAAGCGAACCGTGGCAGATTTTAAGAAGATCGTAGATACTACCGATCTGAACGATTCGACCATGGTCCAGATCCTTCAAAACATCTATATTCCCACCGAGATTCTCAAGCTTTCGCCTGACTATGAAGAAGTAATGGAAACCGAACTCTATGATTTTCTTCAGTCCTTCTACAAGAATGAAGCACTGGCAGGCCGCTATATCCAGAAAAGCATTGAGAAGATGCAGGTCACCGATGAACAGATTCAAGAGTACTATGACCTGAGAAAGCACAATCAGTTCAACGGAAAGCCACTGGCCGCGGTTAAAGAAACCATTCGCCAGCAGCTACAACAGGCTCAAAGCCAGACCGCCGTACAGGCCATCCAGGATGAGCTATTCAAAAAGTACAATTTCAAAATTGAAAGAGAGAAATTGAAAGCGGACGAACTCTAAAGTCAGCTACTGATTCCAGATCTACAGAAAGCGATGCACTTCCGGTGCGTTGCTTTCCATTTCACCAGAGCCAGTTCTGCGGTTCAGGGACTGCCGGGCTGGCTTTTTTATCAGGGCCTGGGCTCTATGGGTTCCGGGAGCCAGAAGACTATCAGCGGCATCGGGGCAAGCCCGGACGGAAACCGCTCTTCACAGGTAATCTCGGAACCATGCTCGATGATTAAACTGGGACCATGGAACTCAACGTAAGCCTTTTCGGGAAAAATTCCTAATGAGGAATCTTTCGATCGAAGCCTTTCCAGAACATTGTATACAGCGGATGGCCCAGGCTGCCGGAGAATAGCTTTCTTCTGGAAACTGGATCCACTTTCAATCGTTCCAGTTGTTGCATAAGCATATCTCGACCACGATTCAGGCAGCGATTGGAATACTGTTCCACTGCATCGACGGGCTGATCCTTATCGGGAAGACGCGAAATAAACTCATACTCCAGGGCATCTCTGCGAGCCTGAATGTCTGGAGCATGCTTCATAAAATTCGAAAGCACTGCACGATGCATTCTTTCATGCTTCCACCAGAGACTATCATCCGGCGTCGCACCTGGTATGATCCAGTCCGGTGATTGAAGATTACTGTGTCCAAAGAAGAAAGGTTTGAAAATAGATAGGCAGGGAGCCGCAGTTCCGGTGAGCCACACTACAGGTCTCTCCTCAATCTGTACCACCATGGAGCCGGTGGTCTGCGAAGGAGCAGTGATACCGGATGCATGTAAACAGAGACTCTTCATTCCTGGTTTTGAAGGATGAAAGCCTTTTTTTCCATCGTACTGACCATGGCTGCGAAGGATTCGCATCGCTTCTCTGGCAGTCATACTGTCTGCTTTTGCACCGGCCTGAGTGTAGGAGCTCTTCTGGCGATAGCCACAGCCAGACATCCTGGTGTAGAATCCGTCAGAAAACACCTTTGCGAAGTTCATGGCTTTTCCCGGCTTCAGATAGCCAGCCTTTCGCGCCTGATCCGCCAGATTCGAGGAGCTTAGGTGAAAATCCTCTCCGATGGTCAGTCCATTGGAAATCGAAGCATGCCCCTCCACTTCTCTTGCCACCCAGAATCGATCGGCGGTTTCCAGTACATAGGCTTTCTCACGGTCCGCAATTATGAAGCTGTTATGATAATAAAACTTTCGATCCTGGTAACCTCCACAGGCATCCTGACCGTGCTTCTCCAGAAGTGTTGTAATGAGCTCCAGGGCGGATTCGGCGCTGTTGGTGCGCTCCAGAGCCAGACGCAGTAAATCCATGCCGGTCAAACCATCATTCTTCTTTTGAATGGGAATCTTTGTAAAAACAGCCTCGTTTCCAATCGTCAACCCATGCTCGTTGACACCCATCTCAGCGCCCCACATATGGAAAGGACGGGAGATCAGAATCTCATTGGTGTGTTCGACCTGGGGGATCTCAATGTAGGTGGTTTTTAATCGAGGATTGTTTTTAAGATCGTAATCTCGGGCAGGCACTCTCTCTATGGCCTGTGCCTCGTTTGGTTCACGATCTGAATTCTTTCCAAAAATCACCGGGCCAGAACCTGGGGAACTGACCACAAACGTATCGCACATGTTTCTGATTTCTCATCGTTGCCCTGGTCTACAAACCATTTTCTTATGAGACTTTTCGTATGAGCGCCACAAAACATCCTGTAATATTGATCCAGGAAACAGAAGATTTTGCCCTGTTCTACAAACCGGCCGGTCTGGTCTTTTTTGAAGATTCGCAGAAAACCGACTTTCTGGACGAAATGAGAGCTTTATGCTCGGACCAGGCGAATCGTCTTTTTCCTGTGCATCGCCTGGATAAGGTGACCTCGGGAATCCTGCTTTGTGCAAAAGGTCGCAAGAATGCCAATCTACTGGGGAATGAATTTCGCTTTCATCGTGCAGAAAAGATCTATGTTGCCCTTTCGGCCAGGCCCGGATTCAAAAAAGCAGGCTTGATTATTGGCGATATGGAGAAAAGCCGCCGGGGGTCCTATAAACTGCTGCGAACCCGCGAAAATCCGGCCCGTACATCCTTTGTTTCGGAACCCTTGCAGGAGCAACGAACTGGCTTGAGGCTTCTCTGGGTCCGTCCCATTACAGGTAAGACCCATCAGATTCGAGTAGCGCTGAAAAGCGTGGGTTTTTCCATCCTGGGAGATCCTCTCTACAATGCCTTTAGCGAGGCCCGCCAGGAGGACCGTACCTATCTGCATGCTCTGGCACTGAGATTTCAGCTACAGGGCAAGCAATTCCAGTTTAGAGATCTGCCCAGGGAAGGAGAGGAATTCCTGAATCCTCTTTGCCTGGAAACCATCAAGGAAACGGATCCATTCGGGCTGGATTATCCAGGAATGAATGCCTGGCGAAAAAAGCTGGAACAGTGGGAGTCCAGTAAAAGCGGTGATTCCTCGAATCCTGCCGGGAAGGCAAAACCGGCGAAAAAGTCCCCGTCATCTGGATCTGCTGGAAAAGGGAGAGCTGCAAAAAAGGTCGAATCAACCGGCCCCGGCGAAAAAGGTCAGGGTGCGAAAAAGTCCGAATCAGCAGGCCCCGCCGGAAAAGGCCGAACTGCGAAGAAAGCAAATCCATCCGAAAGGCAGCCCCGGGGAAGTGCTGTGAAAAAGCGCCGAGGGCCCAAAAAAAGGAAAGGGAATCCACCGGGTCACAGGCATTCAGGAAATTAGAGAATAGGCCGTTAGTATAGATGTGAGGTTCCGTTTTCCCACTATTTCAGCCTGCCGAGCTCGGCCGCTGATGAGCATTGGCCATCGGGCAATCGTCCCTCCCCTGGCAAGCATCCTTCTTCTACTGTTCGCTTCTGTAACTCCAGCCAGGAATCTGCAGGCCATCTCGCCTGAGAGCAAGCAGGAAGCTCTGGATCAAATTCGAGTGCTATCCGGCTTACTTCAGGAAATGCCCCGGAGAATGAAACTCCAGGCCATTGATCTTTTTGAATCCAAAAGGGATTACTATACACGAGCGCCCTCCACGGATCTCAGCATTATCGACTATGCGTATCGATCTCCGGAAGGCCCTGAATTTCTGGAAGAAATGGATATCCTGAATCGATGGGTGGATCCGGAAAGCTCCTACCATCGCTGCTTGATGATTCACACGTCCTTTGATGTTCCCGGAAAACAGGTCTATCAGGTCTTGCTTCGTCATCCCGTGGATTTAGATGGGGAACTTTTCCGATTATCTCTGTGGGTTCATGCGCAGGATCAAAAACATTCTCTTTCAGCTCTGTTTCTGGATCCACATGGCCGGAAAGTTGAGGTACCTCTGGGAGCCCTCACCTGGAAAGGGTGGAAGCGAATTACGGTGAATATGCCTGCATCTCAGTTTCGCCGCGGTAAGGACAATAGAGTTCGCTCCGGAGGGAAATTTCGCGGATTTCTAATTCGAAGCCATCCTCACGAGGAGCAGGGCCCGGTTTCCATCATGGTAGACAATCTGCTTATACTTAAAGACATGCAGAAGCTAATGTATCCAGGCGCCGAAATCGAAGATAGCTGGGGCGAAAAAAACTAAGTCCTGGTGATGATCTTCCGGAATCAGCGCACGGGCATAAACATAAAAGGGAATTCATACGGATCATAGCCATAATCTCTTTTAAACTGAAATCGCACCGTAGGAGTATCTACCGGCTTTCCATCCCTGGAGACCCGGGGCGTGATATAGAACTCATCCACTGCGCCAAAGTACAGATCGTAGTATCTAACACTCAGACACGTTGGCCCGGTGACCGTAATCGTATTTGTATCCCCATCGTTGTAATCATCTTTTCCCTGCACGGAATCATCCGAAACATCACAGGCATAAACGTATTTTCCTGCGAAATTCCCATCGGCAGTCATTAGCTGTAGATCGTTTCTATGAATCTCCAGGGGAAAATATTCCGGGGATGCCTCTATGCGCCAGTTCAAGATAAGATATTGCTGATTCAGTATGGGTGGCTCGGCATCCCACATGGGAATTAGACAGGGCCCTCGCATAACGGTGTAGGTTCCAGAATAGGCCCAGAGTATATGATTGATTCCATGGGCATTCAACTTTGCCGCCACATGATCGTCCTGCTGTCCGCGAAAATAGAAATCCGGACTGGCATACCAGAATGCATCTACGGAGGAACAGTACAGTCCCGACGTGAGCAGGCTGAGCAGTAAAAGCGCTCGAAGCGCCACTGCGCCAACCTTTCCTGTCCGCTGCGCTGGAAAGCCGACCTCTGGAAAAGACTCATGAGCTTTCAGACCCTGCAGAAGAGCTTTCGGCCCCTGCCCGCCCGGTCCGACTGCAGACCTGAAGGAAAACACCTTTAATTTCACAGCTCGATTCCAGATAGCCGTGCCACCTCGGCCACATCCTTATCGCCCCGACCAGAAAGACAGATCAATAGCTTCATTCGCTTATTCTTCTTTCCCCGTTTGGCCTTCTTGCTGTGCGAATCTGCGCCCTTTGACTGTCCGCCCGCATTTTGAGAGTCCAGAGTTTTTCCAGAGTTGGCTTCTGAGGCTTCCAGGGCCAGCTCCCGGGCCATGGCAAATGTATGCGATGTTTCCAGAGCTGGCAAAATGCCCTCCAGCCGAGACACTTCCTTGAAAGCATCCACTGCAGATTCGTCGTTTACCATGCGATATTCGGCCCGACCACTTACAGCCAGCCAGGCATGCTCCGGTCCTACACCCGGATAATCCAGGCCTGCACTTACGCTGTGAACGTTTTCGATCTGACCATCGTTGTTTTGAATATAGAGCGATCGCGTTCCATGAAAATATCCGGGGCGACCAAAGGTAATGCTGGCGGAGTTCTCTCCAGGGGCCAGCCCACGACCTCCGGCTTCTGTACCTATGAGGCGAACCTTCTTGTCCTTGATAAAACCGTAGAAAATACCTATTGCGTTGGACCCTCCGCCCACGCATGCAAGCACGGCATCGGGAAGCCCGCCTGTGGCCTTTTTGAATTGCTTCCTGGCCTCAAACCCAATCATGGATTGAAAATCGCGCACAATTGTAGGAAACGGATGGGGACCAATAGCGGAGCCAATAATATAATGCGTATCCAGAGCATTCCTGGACCAGTCTCGCATAGCCTCATTGGTGGCATCCTTCAAGGTTGCATTTCCGCTGGTTACAGGCACTACTTTCGCACCCAGTAATTCCATTCTATAGCAGTTTAACTTTTGCCGACGCACATCTTCGGCGCCCATATAAACAACACATTCGAAACCCAGTCGGGCGGCTGCGGTTGCTGTGGCCACGCCATGCTGACCGGCCCCGGTTTCTGCTATCAGTCGCTTCTTACCCATCCTTCGGGCCAGCAGCGCCTGACCGATGGCATTGTTAATCTTATGAGCTCCAGTATGATTCAGATCCTCTCGTTTGAGGTAAATATCCGCTCCCCATTTATTGCTCAGATTGGGTGCATAGGTTAATAAAGAAGGGCGACCGATGTATTCCTTCTGGTAGGATTTGAACTCCTTTAAAAAGCCCGGATCTTTCTTGTATTTCCTGTAGGCCTTTTCCAGTTCTTCGATGGCCGGAATCAGTACTTCCGGGCTGTAGCGGCCGCCGTAGGGGCCAAAGTAGCCTTCTCTCTTGATTTCCACCGATTTGCTTTTGCCCTTTGATTTCTGCCGGGCTGCATTGCGATCCTTAGATTTTGATTTCAACATAGTTCTGCTCCGATCTCCCGGGTATCGATTCGTTCGGATTACGATTTCATCTTGAGATTTAAGTCATCCGATGTCAGGAATCATCCGCCTTGAGCTCTTCGAACAATTCCTTTCGAATTCTCTGAATCTCCTGAATTAAGCCCGAATAACCTTTGCCCGCCTCTATCTTGCTGCTTTCGCCTGATTTGCGAATCTGCAATTCCGCCTGGCCCTCTTGAAAGAAGAATTTACCCAGGGTCACTCGAATCGGATATCCCAGAAGCTCTGCATCATTGAAGCGAACTCCAGGTCTAAGATCCCGATCATCCCACAGAACATCGATTCCTTCTTTCAGAAAGGCATCGTATACGTCCTGAGCCGCCTGTTTTTCTTCATCGGTTTTGGTAATGCTTACCAGACAGACCTCAAAAGGAGCTACAGAAATGGGCCATACAATTCCTTTTTCATCGTGGCTCTGTTCGATTACTGTGGCCATGGTGCGATTGATACCCACGCCATAGCAACCCATTATCGGAGTGATGGGCTTTTGATCCGGATCCAGAACCGTCATTTTGAAGGCTTCCGTGTATTTCTTACCCAGCTTGAAAATATGCCCTACTTCGATGCCTCGCATGGCTTTGAGAGGGCCATCCCCTGCCGGCGACGGATCTCCGTCCACTGCCAGTGCAAGATCCACAGCGGTTTTTCGCTGCTCATCGGTAAGCCAGAAGCCCTTCACATGAAGATCCCGGGCATTTCCTCCCGTAATCCAGTGGGGGCGCGTAAGCGCGGAAAGATCAAATAGTATCTGTAGATTGTCAGTGTTTTTCAGGCCAAAGGGGCCGGCGCTTCCGGTAACGCTTCCAATCTTCTTGAAGTCTTCATCGGCTGCCGGTTCCAGTTCGCTGCATTTCAAATGGTTCTTCAGCTTCACTTCGTTGATGTCCCGGTCCCCGCGAATGCCAATGAAGACCAGACCATGCTCGGTGCGATACAATACACTCTTGAGCAACTCCGCCGAATCGACCTTCAGAAATTTTGCCAGTTCTTCAATGGTCTTGATTTTAGGAGTATCGATAGATTCCATATCTTCAATCGCAGGTGGCTTCGGTCGCTTCGTTTCCGCACCTGCTTCCAGGGATTCATTGTAGATCACAGGGGTCTTTTCCTGGTTACTTCGGTACTTCTCGGAAAGTAGCAGAATCTCCTCTCCGATTTCCGAAGGCACCATAAACTCCTCGGATCCGCTTCCGCCCATGGCGCCTGAATCTGCCTCTACCGGGACCGTTTCCAGACCTGCTCTTTGAAAGATTCGGCGATAGGTCCTTCGCATCTCCTGGTAGGTATCATCCAGACTGGCTTCATCTGCATGAAAGGAATAGGCATCTTTCATGATAAATTCCCTGGAACGAATCACTCCAAATCTGGGGCGAATCTCATCTCTGAATTTAGTATGAATCTGATAGACGTTCACAGGTAGATCGCGGTAGGATCGGAGTACCTGCTGCATTAGATCTGTGAATGACTCCTCATGAGTGGGCCCCAGCACGTTCCACACTTCATGCCTGTCCTGGACACGGAACATCTCCTTGCCCATGGTATTCCATCGACCGGACTTTTCCCAGAGTTCGGAAGGGATAAGCACAGGAAGCTGAAACTCCATGGCTCCGCTTCGGTTCATTTCTTCCCGGACTATGTTTTCGATCTTTCGGATAACTCGAAGGCCAGCTGGAAGTAGATGGTACAGACCGGCCCCGACCTTGCGAACAAGGCCGGCTCGAAGCATCAGTCGGTGGGATGCTACCTGGGCATCCTGGGGATCTTCTCTAAGAGTGGGGATCAGGAAACGCGAAGCTTTCATCTGGAACGAGAATTAGCCCGGTCTCTGTGAGGACAATCAGAATGTAAGTACATCCACCACGTCTTTGTACATGATCCAGAGACCCAGACTTACCAGAACAATAAATCCGAATCGGTACAGACCTTCCATCACGTTACGAGAAAGGGGACGACCGGCTATGGCCTCCATCAGGAAAAACACAATGTGTCCTCCATCCACAACAGGAAAGGGAAGAAGGTTGATCACCATCAGGGCGATGGAAATGGCTGCCATTAAATGGAAATACTCGGTCAGACTGGAACGGGCGATGGCACCGGCATAGGCAAACATTCGCACGGGTCCGGCCGCATTATCGATAAATGATACCCTGCCGGCAAAGATCTGACCAAAGAATTCAGGATACAGCATCACGGCCTGATAAGTTCTTTCCAGGCCTCGCTTGAATCCTTCTCCGGCAGAGGGCAATTCCCCGGTATGGGGATCAATTACCTGGGCCGGACGAAAGCCCATAAGGCCAATCTTTTCCCCGAGTACATCTGCTTCGTACTCATGGTCATTTAACCGCAGCTCGGTTCGGCGCTTTTGAGCGTACCTTTCTGCCAGGCTTCTATAAGATAGAGATGGTCCATCGGCAAATTTTAGATCCCCCAGCAATCTCTGATGAGCCGGAGCATGGGATACAAGCTGCTGATCCGGAACCAGGGCATTGTATTTTTCATCTTTGATGTTTCGTAGCCAGACTCGGTACTCGCCTTCCACCGGTACCTGGACTGTAACTTCTTCTGTAAACCAGGGGGCCAGCCAGGAGGCCGTTTCCCTTTTCACTCGCACCGCCACAGTGCCATCGCTATGCTGTCCCAGAAGCCTCTGTAGATCCAGCACCGATGTTGGTGTTGTTCCTTCGACCGAAAGGATTACATCTCCTTCATGAAGATAGGGCAAGGCGCGCAGATGATCCGGCGGCTGCGTCTTTCCGAATATTTCGTTGAATCGATAGCTCATAACAGCCCCGAACGGATAATCCACTCGAAGCAATCGATCTCCGGGTACTCGAATTCCAATGGAAGCTCTACCGGCAGCATCCACAGCCGGAGTAATGGTCAGATCCACTGACTGGCCATCTCGCATTACCTGAAACGGCAGAGGCTTTCCGCCCGATAGTATGACCTTATTCTGGATATCGTAGAAATTTTCCACAGGTTCGCCGGCAATGGCCACGACTCTGTCGCCAGTGCGAAGACCTCCCTGATGCGCCGGCGAATCCACACCCAGTTCCTCGAGAATGGTCACCTCGTTGGAAGGAGGGGCCGTAAACATACCCAGACCCAGAAAGATAATAGCACCCAGGATCAGATTAAACAATGGGCCTCCCAGTACGGGTACAATTCGCTTGAGCGGAGGCACCGAAAAGAATCCGCCTGGAACGTCCCGGCCTTCTTCGTAATCATCTCCGTAGAATTTTACATAGCCGCCCAGAGGAATGGCCGTGATCTGCCAGGTAGTATCGCCAATCTTCTTTTTCCAGATTCCGCGACCATAACCAACAGAAAAGATCTCCGCTTTTACTCCTACAGCCTTGCCCATGAGCAGATGGCCCAGTTCGTGGATGATGATGCAGACTCCTAGCATGAAGATGCCGGCCAGTATTGTAATTACCATTTATTGCTTCCTCAATCGTTGGAGCTCGGTGCTCCGGGTAGATATGATTTCTTTAAGGTCTCCACTGCTATTTCTTCGCACTGAGGGCTCCCAGCTTTTGCAATAGATCGCTTCTTGTTTTTTCATCCGCGGCGATAAGCTCTTCCAGTTCGGTGGTTTGCTGAATGGGCATGGACTGCAAAGCCCGATCTATGGTTTCCGGAATCTGACTGAAAGAAATACGATCCTTCAAAAAAGCATCCACGGCCACTTCATTGGCAGCATTTAGAATCGCTGGCGCTGTACCGCCGGCTGCCATGGCTTTTCTACAGAGCATGAATCCAGGGAAACGCTCATCCACCATTTCAAAAGATAATGCAGGCCAGGCTTCCGGAAAGGACATTTCCGGGTGGGCCCGGGGCACACTTTCCGGATAGTGCAGCGTATGAGCCACAGGAAAGATCATATCTGGCTGGCTACAGGACAGATGAAAGCTTCCGTCCTTGAGTTGAATCATGGAATGAACGATGGAATTTCGGTGAATTCGAACATCCAGCTGTTCCGGTTCGCAGGAAAACAGAAACCTGGCTTCGATTAGCTCCAGGCCCTTGTTGATCATTCCAGCAGAATCCACGGTAATCTTGGGTCCCATGGTCCACGTGGGATGATTCAAAACCTCTTCGCGACGAGCCTTCTGAATTTGTTCGGCCGTCCAGTCTCTAAACGGGCCGCCGGATGCAGTTAGTACAATTCGATGCACATGATCCAGGTTCTGACCTTCCAGAAGCTGAAATAGAGAGTTATGCTCGGAATCCACCGGTACTATGCAGGCCGTGCTGCTGGAGTTCTTTGCGAAAGCTTGATGAGCCTGAATGGCAGGGCCTGCTGTTACCAGGGTTTCTTTGTTTGCAAGAGCGATCTTTTTTCCGGACTCGATGCCAGCCACAGTGGCTCGAATGCCGCAGGCGCCCACTACAGCGGTAAGCACTGTATCTGCTCTACTTTCCTGCACCATCTCTACCAGGCCATCGGCCCCGCGAAAGAATCTCACAGCAGGAAACTGAGATTTTAGATCATCGATTCCGTAGTCAAACGCATCCTCATGGCTGATGCAGGCAAGCTCAGGCCTAAACTCCTGTAGCAGCTGCTGCAGCTTTTCCAGAGAGGAATGTACGCTAACAGATTCCAGGCGAATCCCCGGAACCCTTTTTAGGTAACGAATTGTGGTGCCTCCAACAGATCCGGAAGCGCCTAGCAGACACAACGATTGCGTGGGCTGAGCCTGGTCGCGTCTGATTAATGAAAAATCCATTCTACCGATAGAGAAAGTATACGGTGCCCAGTGGTATGGTAAAGAGCAGAGCGTCGATCAAATCAAGTATGCCACCATGCCCTGGAATCATAGATGCCGAATCCTTGATTTTGGCATCCCGCTTGAGCTGGCTTTCCACCAGATCTCCAAAAACCGATACCACAGAGAGTACCGCAGTCAGTACTCCTGCCTCAACATAACCTAACATCTCGTGGCCACCATGGCCTGTAAAATGCTGCCATGAGTAGAGAAATCCCTGATTGAAAGCAACCGCAAACACTACCCCGCCAATATAGCCTTCGTAGGTTTTACGGGGACTTACCTTCAGGCCTGCATTATGCTTTCCGAACCATTTTCCGGCAAAATAGGCCCCTGCATCCGTCATGATGGTGGCCAGAGCAATGAATACAAAGTAAAAGACTCCCATCTTTAGCTGAAAGAGAGGGAAGATCATAGCCAGCGGTAGAGCCACATACAACGGAGCAAAGATAGTGGTAGATGCCGAAAAAATGGCCCCATCTATGGGTCGAAATACCAGCTGAAGACTGGCCGTAAAAATGACCGAGATGATTAGAATCATCGGAAATGTACCTGTCCAGGGTGTGAACCACTGAGCAGGCAGTCCGCTGGCCAGAGCCAGTTCCGGATGCTTTCGGGCCGCATACATCAAATAGAAGTTCACCAGAATCAGAACCATCATCAGGAAGCCCGGCAGTCGGAGAGGTTTTCCCTCCAGCCCACGATCGCTCAAGCGATAGAATTCCTCCACTCCCAGAAAGGATACCAGTCCTACCAGAATGACCACACCCGCGGAATAGAACGCTGTATTATAATACAGTGCAACAATTACCACCGCGCCGATGGTTAGTCCGGAAATGATTCGTTTCGTTGTTTCGCCCATGGCAGGCTTTCTCCTTTCTGTCTTGCAACTCTGCTTGAATCTGTGTATCGAAGCCCCGTCTGAGCCAACTCAGGCGAAGCGCTATTGAATCCCGGAGGATCCTGGAACGCCGGCCTGCCAGAGTAATTCTCCATTCAGGACTCCTCCTGAATGCCTCCGAATCGACGCTGACGACTTCGGAACCATTCCAGAGCCCGGTTCAGTTCTGTGCTATCAAAATCCGGCCAGTACACCTCTGTAAAGTAGAGTTCCGCATAGGCACACTGCCACAGTAGAAAATTGGAAATCCTGTATTCGCCTCCCGGACGCACCAGTAAATCCACATCCCCCAGTCCGGCTGTGTAAAGCTCTGATTCCAGCTCTGCCTCTGTGACAGGCTGAATGGCTCCTTTCAAACGTCTAAACCATCCCCCGGATCGCTTTTTGATGATATGATTGCAGGCACGGACGATTTCCGCTCGGGAGCCGTAGTTAATACAGAAATTGGCCGTAAGCGTTTTTAGATTCCGAGTGGCTTCCATGGCTCTTTTCAGAACCCCAGACGGTCCAGGAGGAATACGATTGACGGCACCACTACACTGAATGCGCACTCCCTTCTCCAGACAAACATCCAGATACTTACCAAAGAACTCCTCCATCAATCCCCAGAGAGCTGTGACTTCAGTGTCCGGACGCTTCCAGTTTTCGGTGGAAAAGGCATACATGGAAAGCACTGGAATGCCCTGCTCGATTACATCATCCAGCAGTCGCCGCAAAGCTTCGCCGCCGGCCCGATGACCTTCCTGCCTGGACAGGCCTCTGGACTTAGCCCAGCGACCGTTCCCGTCCAGGATGATGGCTATGTGATTTGGATTGGTTTGGGACTGGCCCAGGGGATTACCTCAGACGGTGAGAATGCTTTCTTCTTTCTGTTCTGCCAGCTTCTCTGCTTCTGCGATGGACTGATCTGTGAGCTTCTGGATCTCATCCTGAGTAGATTTTACATCATCCTCGGGCAGTCCGCTGAGCTTTTTAACATGGTCATTTGCATCCCTGCGAACGTTTCGTATGGCCACCCGGGTTTCTTCCAGACGACCTTTTACCTGCTTTACCAGTTCCTGTCGGCGTTCCATGGAAAGCTCTGGCAGCACCAGTCGAATCATGGTACCATCGTTCTGGGGAGTAAGCCCCAGATCACTTTTCTGGATGGCTTTTTCGATATCGCCCAGAGCGCTCTTGTCGTAGGGAGAAAGAAGCATCATTCGAGCTTCTGGAATACTCAGGGAGGCCAGCTGATTGAGTGGCGTAAGGGTACCGTAGTATTCCACCTGAATTCCATCCAGCATATTGGGCGTGGCCCTTGCTGCGCGAATGGTGGCCAGATCTCGTTTGTAGGCCTCGATGCTCTTTTGCATCTTTTCTTCTGCTTCCAGCAGAATCTCTTCAACGCCACTTTCTTCAGGCATATTCCAGTCCTTCCTTTGACGAGATAAGAGTACCGATATCATCCCCGGCAATCAATTTCTCAAGGTTTCCCTCTTTGAAAATATCAAATACAATGATGGGCAGATTGTTTTCCATGCACAGAGTCAGTGCTGTGGTATCCATGACTTTCAGTCTTCGTTGAATGGATTCCATGTAGGAAATATGTTTGAACCGCTTCGCATCCTGATTCTTCATCGGGTCCGAATCATAGACGCCATCCACTTTGGTGGCCTTCAGAATTACCTGGCTTCCCACTTCTACAGCTCTCAGAGCCGCTGTAGTATCTGTTGTAAAATAGGGATTTCCAGTACCGCCTGCAAAGATTACAATTCGATTCTTTTCCAGGTGGCGCATGGCCTTTCTGCGAATATAGGATTCGCAGATGGACTTCATTTCAATGGCGGATTGAACTCTGGTAATGAGCCCGATACCTTCGCAGGCATCCTGAAGAGCAAGGGCATTGATGACTGTGCCTATCATGCCCATGTAGTCGGCAGTGGCGCGGTCCATGCCGGCTTCTGCGAACTGGGACCCCCGGAGGATGTTTCCGCCTCCAATCACTACAGAGACAGCCACTCCGGCTTTGTGGCAGAGCTTGATTTGCTCCGCCACTTTACGAACCAGATCAACCTCCAGTCCGTTGCTTCCCCTTACAGTGAAGGATTCTCCGGAAAGCTTCAGGAGGATTCTTCGATAGGGAAAACCGGACATGGAATCAACCTACCTGATAGCGGGTGAACCTTCCAACGGTGATATTCTCACCGAATTTGGAAATGGATTCTTTAACCAGATCCTGAATGGTAGTTTTGGGATCCTTGATATAGGGCTGTTCCAGCAGAGCCACTTCGGAATAGAATTTCTTCATTTTTCCGGGAACGATCTTTTCGATCTGCTCTGGCTTTTTGCCTTCTTCTTTGAGCTGAGCTTCAACTACCTGCTTCTCACGCTCCACTTCTTCTTCTGGAATTTCTTCGGCCGTTACCGCCAGAGGAGCCTGAGCAGCAATCTGCATGCAGATATCCTTACCCAGCTGTCCAAAATCTTCATTTCTAGCAACAAAGTCGGTTTCACAGTTCAGTTGAAGCAGAACTCCGATGTTTCCTTCTCCATGAATGTAGGAAAAGATGCGACCAACACCGGTAGTGCGATCCATTCTTTTGGCAGCTTTGGCCAGACCTTTGGAACGTAGCGCATCGGCAGCTTTTTTGATATCCCCGCCAGTTTCTTCCAGGGTGCGCTTGCAATCCATCATGCCAGCGCCGGTCATCTCACGCAGTTCTTTAATTTGATCAGTGCTTACGGCGGCCATTATGCTTCCCCTTCCGTTTCCTTTTCCGTTTCTTCCTCTCCATCGCCTTTGATGTAGGCTTTGGCCTCTTCATCTACAGGCTCGGCTGAACCTGGCGCAATAGGTGCATCCTCGATAAACTCGCCAGATTCGTCGTATTCCCCTTTGTAGCGGATGGAATCCACAGGGATGGAATCTGGATCGAATTGCTCATCGTCATCGGTAAACTCGGATGTTCCTACGATTCCTTCGGTTCCTTCGATGATGGCATCGGCCATGGTCTGGAGAAACAGGGAAATGGCGCGAATGGCATCGTCATTGCCAGGAATTGGATAGTCAATGAGTTCAGGATTACAGTTGGAATCCACTACTGCATAGATCTGAATGCCCAGATTCTTCGCTTCGCGGATGGCAATGGCTTCTTTGCTGGGATCGATTACGAACATGATATCCGGAGGCGTTGCCATATCCTTGATTCCGGAAAGGTTCTTTCGCAGGTTATCCAGCTCTCGCTGTAGCATCAGAACTTCTTTCTTGGTTCTGGCTTCTTGCTCGAAAGTTCCGCTTTCTTCCATGGCTTCCAGTCTTTTGAGACGGGCGATGGATTTCTTTACAGTATTCCAGTTGGTGAGCAGTCCACCGGGCCAGCGAGTATTTACATAGAACATTTTACAGCGCTTGGCTTCACGCTCTACAGCGCCCCTTGCCTGCTTCTTGGTTCCTACGAAAAGTACCTTCTTTCCGCGGTGAGTAGCTTCCCGCAGTGCTTCGTAGGCCACCTTGGCCATTTGCACGGTCTTTTGCAGATCAATGATATGAATTCCATTTCTTGCAGTGAATATATAGGGGGCCATGCGAGGATCCCACTTGCGAGTCTGATGCCCGAAGTGAACTCCAGCTTCCAGCAGGGTTTTCATTGAGATGGTCGACATTAATTCTTTCCTTTCTTATATAGAAGCCAGCCACCCACCAGGAGTCCAATCACAGCTCCGGGAGTAACCGTAACTTCCAGGATCTTTATAATATAGAAATCCTTTGCTACAGTGAGCGGTTCACCGGTCAGGCTGATATCCAGAAAGCCCAGCCCGAAAACCCTGTGCAGCAAAGACCCGGCCACCGAGCCCAGAAATGCACAGAGTATTAATGTGAGGATTGCGAAGCTTATGGAAAGCTTCCCCATCTATCCGCCCGATGACAAAGTTGAAAAGACGTCAACCCAGTCAATCCATTTCATTAATTTGGCTGCTCGAAAGGAGAAATTTCCAGGATTATGTCTCATAGCTAATTCTGCCATTTCGGCTCCCGAATCGATTCAGCCCGCTGCTGAAAGTCTACCAGCCTGGCATCGGTGGGACCTGTGCTGCTCCTGGTAGAGTCCTGAATCCATGGGGAACCGAATCTGAGTTCCCAGACAGTTTGACCGAGCCCATTCTGTCAGTCAATGCCAACTCTATTGAGGTTACTGATTCGAGACTTTCAAATCAGCTGAAGCATCCGACACAAGGTATGAAGGATAGATCAAAGCCGCCAACTGCATCGAAAGACAGAGCTTTTCATGGGGCAGTCCCGGAAGATTCTCGCCTGATCGCCTCAAGAATGGCAGCCCTGGAGAGAACACCCTGTAACTGGCCCCGATCTCCGGTATAGACTCTACAACAATTTCCAGAATCTCCGGATGGCTCCAGCTCCCGACCTTCAACAAACACTGTCGGCGAGCCGTATTTCCGAAAGTCAGATGAGGACTCTATTGTAGAATCGATCATTTCAATAGAATAATCCACTCCTTCCGATGAGCATACTTCTTCCACCAGGCTCCGCGCCTGGCCGTAGTTCGGGCAATCCGGCTCATATATGATTGAAATCTTCATTCTATCTACAGAAAAGTGAACCGACTGGCTTCTGACTACCTGGGAAATCCATGGAAAACTCAGGGCCATACCCGGAAACACTAAAACATTTTAACTACAAATTCGTCCAACCAGACTCACAGGACAGCTGCGACATCGATTGCCTCTGCAAATCATGACTTACAACTGCTATAAATCCATAGTCTTTCGTGCACTACCCTTACTACTCATTCTTGTACTACCAGAGACCGTTCGAGGTGGTCCATGGTCCGTGTATCTAGGCGGTAGCGGCCTTCGCCTTCAGCTGGACGATGCAAGTCTCACAGACCTGGGAAAGGACCGGCATAATTACTTCCTGGATCAGATCAATAGCAACGCGGTCACCGAAAGCGACCGATTCCTGAGCTACATTGCTCTACAGAGAATGGACAACACCAGACTCAGATCCCTGGATCTGAGTTCAGGAAGCCTGCAGATTCGGTATTCGGAGGCCCGGGGTCCATGGACCTTCCGACTGGGTTATCGACACGCAACCGGCATCGTAACCTGCACGGAGTGCAGCGCCTATGGCGGCTACTATCGCTGGCAAGGACTGGATGAACTCAGAAAAGGAAACCAGGAGCCGGCCTTTCTTTTCTATGCCCAGGAATTCGCAAAAAGCCAGGGAGGCGGACTGGCTCGATTCGACCTGCTGGAGTTTGGCTGGACCTATCACTTTCGCAGAGGGTCCGGCCTGGACCCGTATCTGGGGCTAATGAGCCGGATGGGTAGCTGCGATTTGCCGCTCTATGGATCTGGCAGCTGTTCGGCAGGATTCGTGGGGATTCATACAGGGCTCCGGATTCGAGCTTCGAATCGGACTTTTCTGGAGATCGAGGCCGAATATAGCCTGGGCCGAATCATTTCAGTAGGCCGAACCTCATCCGCCGGACTGAACCTGGGGCTGAGCTGGATGCTTTAAGCAGGCGATGGTCTGAAGTAGATGGAGGGAGGCTGGACTAGAACCCGGGGCACCGGGATCAGATGCAAGAGGCTCGGTAATGATCCGGGGTAGCTGAGGCGAAAGCCAGTGCAGCAAAGGGTAGCACGGCGAAGGCCAGCGAATCGATAAGCAAAGTCAATACCGTTATAGATATCCGAACGTCGGGTCATGCGATTTCATCGATCGAGTCCGGGTAAATCCGGACGATTGCTGCTTATGGGCCATGGAAGCCAGACAATTGGGGACCTGGCCCCCGGACCGCAATAAACCGGACCTATTTTTCGCCATTAAAATTGCCGCAAAAGGCCCCCGAGATCTGGCGGAATGCCCTTGAAGGGCCCCATTCGTTGCCGAATTTGGCATTCTATTCGCAGAAGACCTTTGACGACATATTCCACGAATTTCTTCACATTTTTTCTGTAACCGAACCACAAAAATATTGACTCAATCACCGGAGGATCATAAGACTTTCAGACTCCGTAAGCGACCTGGTTCGAGTGCGGATTAATGAGACATAATCCAGAATTTTCATACCCGAAACTGGAATGAATGGTTACAATAGCGAAACTGCTTCGGCACTTCGCCGGGAACTGAGAAGGTCCCGCTACTCGCTGTTCGGGTCCGGCAGCATCTGAAAACTCCGGGCAGCATCAGGAAGGATTGTCTCCTTCTCTTTTTCCGTCTCAGGACGGAAGCCGCTTTGGCGGCAGGCGACTTCGGTCGTCGGATGTCCGTTAATACGGCCATCTATTAGTTTATTTATGAGGTAGTGTCAGAAATGCGAGTCAGCCGCTTGTTTACGTCCCAGATCCAGGACGCCCCCGCCCTGGAATCCTATGATAATCCCCAGGAGCAAACCCGAATCCGGGAGCTCTTTCAGTGGACCCGTCGTACATCCAGAATTGTAAATCCCGATGGAACCGTGGTCTTTGAAGCGAAAGATGTAGAGGTTCCGGAAAAATGGTCCCAGGTGGCCGTGGATATCCTGGCCCAGAAATACTTTCGAAAGGCAGGAGTTCCCAGATTCAGCAAAGCGGTGGCCGAAGAAGGTGTTCCCGCCTGGCTGCAGCGCCGGGAACCAGATTATGATCGGCTGAACGAACTACCAGAAAATGAACGATTCGGACCGGAAACCAGCGCCATTCAGGTATTCCATCGACTGGCCGGTTGCTGGACCTACTGGGGGTACAAAAACAACTATTTCTCCAGCGAAGAAGATGCCCTGGCTTTCTATGAAGAAATGATGTATATGCTTGCGAATCAGATCGCAGCACCCAACTCCCCGCAATGGTTCAACACCGGGCTCCACTGGGCCTATGGCATCGATGGCAAAGGCCAGGGTCATTATTATGTAGATCCTGCCACCCAGGAATTGATTCGCTCCAAAAGCGCCTACGAAAGGCCTCAGCCCCATGCCTGCTTCATTCAATCTGTAGATGATGATCTGGTATCCGATGGCGGCATCATGGATCTATGGGTTCGCGAAGCACGACTCTTCAAGTATGGCTCCGGCACAGGAACCAACTTCTCCAGTCTTCGAGCAGAAGGCGAACCTCTCAGCGGCGGCGGAAAGAGCTCCGGACTTATGAGCTTTCTGAAGATTGGTGACCGTGCGGCCGGTGCCATCAAGTCCGGAGGAACCACGCGAAGAGCTGCCAAGATGGTATGTCTGGATATGGATCATCCAGACATCGAAGAATTCATCAACTGGAAAGTCATCGAAGAACAGAAGGTTCTTTCCCTGGTGGCTGGCTCCAAACTGGCAAACAAGCACCTGAACAATATTATGAAGATCGCTTCTGAATCGGGAAGCGATCCTGCACAGAACGCAGATCTGAAAAAAGCGATTATCGAGGCTCGCAAGTCCGAGATTTCTGAAAACTACATTCGACGCGTGCTGGACCTGGTGGACCAGGGGCATTCTTCGATTCTATTCGAAGAACTGACCACCGACTGGCAGTCCAGAGCGTATCAGACTGTGTCCGGTCAGAACTCCAATAACTCTGTGCGAATCAACGGCGACTTCATGAACGCTGTAGATAGCGATGGAGACTGGGGACTGTACTGGAGAACGGAAAAGGAAGATGCAGCCGAGCAAAAGCGCAAGCCTACAGCTGTTCGCACAGTAAAAGCCCGAGAACTCTGGGAAGATATTTCCTTTGCTGCCTGGGCCAGTGCCGATCCAGGTGTGCAGTTCGATACCACCATCAATGAATGGCATACCTGCCCGGAAGATGGTCCTATTCGAGCGTCCAATCCATGTTCCGAATATATGTTTCTGGACAATACAGCCTGCAACCTGGCAAGCCTGAACCTGATTCGTTTCCTGAATGAGCAATCCGGCGAAGTAGATGATATCGCACTGCGCCATGCAGCCCGTCTGTGGACCATCGTTCTGGAAATCTCAGTCACCATGGCTCAGTTTCCGTCTAAAGAGATCGCCGAGCTCTCCTATAAATTCCGGACCCTGGGTCTGGGATATGCAAACCTGGGAAGCCTGCTAATGGTACTGGGAATCTCCTATGATTCCGATGAAGCTCGCTCCATGGCCGGTGCCATCACGGCCATTCTGCATATGACAGCAGCAGCCACCAGCGCGGAAATGTCCGAACGTCTGGGGCCTTTTGCAGGCTTCGAAAAGAACCGCGAGCATATGCTTCGAGTGTTTCGAAACCATCGAAGAGCCGTATACAATGAATCTGCAGATCAGTATGAAGGTCTGAGCATTACTCCTGTAGGAATCGACGGCTCCATTTGCCCGGAGAATCTGTACATGGCAGCCAGAGATGAAGCGGATCGCGCTCTGGAACTGGGCGAAAAGCATGGCTACAGAAACGCTCAAATGACTGTGATCGCTCCTACCGGTACCATCGGTCTGGTTATGGACTGTGATACTACAGGAATCGAGCCGGATTTCGCTCTGGTAAAATTTAAGAAGCTGGCCGGTGGCGGATATTTCAAGATCATCAATCAGTCCGTTCCCCCTGCTCTGCGACGCCTGGGCTATAAGGAAGATCAGATCAAAGATATCGTAAATCATACCACAGGTCATCGCAGCCTGAAAGGCGCGCCGCACATCAATCCAGAGTCCCTGAAAGAAAAAGGATTCACCGATGAAGTGCTGGCACGTCTGGAAGATGAGCTACCTTCTGCTTTCGATATCTCCTTCGTATTCAACGCTTTCACGCTGGGCGAAGATTTCGTTAGAAATACACTGAAAGCCGGCGATAAGGTAATGCAGCCTGGTTTTCAGCTATTGGAATTTCTGGGATTCAATCGAGAGCAGATTCGTGTGGCCAATGATTATGTTACAGGCACCATGACCATTGAAGGCGCGCCGCATCTGAAAGAGGAACACTATCCTGTATTCGATTGCGCCAACAAATGTGGTCGCTATGGCAAACGATATCTGTCCTGGCAATCCCATGTGAAGATGATGGCTGCCGCTCAGCCTTTTATCTCCGGGGCCATCTCCAAAACCATCAACCTTCCCATGGAAGCATCCATCGATGATGTAAAACAGGCCTACTGGCTGAGCTGGAAGCTGATGAACAAGGCCATCGCTCTGTATCGCGACGGTTCCAAGCTTTCTCAACCATTGAACGTACTCAGCGACGATGATCTGGTGGAAGAAGAAAGCCATACAGAACCCACGGTAAAAGAAGTAGAGAAGATCCTCTATAAATACATTGCCAAGCGACGCCGACTGCCCGCTCGCCGAGCCGGTTACACGCAAAAGGCTTCCGTTGGAGGACACAAAGTCTACATTCGCACCGGCGAATACGAAGACGGCGCTCTGGGCGAAGTCTTTCTGGATATGCATAAAGAGGGAGCAGCGTTCCGCTCCTTGATGAACTGCTTCGCCATCGCAGTTTCCCTGGGCCTGCAATATGGTGTGCCACTGGAAGAGTTTGTAGAAGCCTTTGTATTCACTCGCTTCGAACCCAATGGAATGGTTATGGGCAACCCGCACATCAAAATGTCCACATCCATCATCGACTATATCTTTCGCGAACTGGCCATTACCTATCTCGGTCGCTACGATCTGGCACAGGTTGAGCCGGAAGACATTCGACCGGATGTAGTAAGCTCCCGCGAGACTCCTGCACCAAACAAGATCCCTGCCGGAGCAAGTGCTGTAGCAGAAGCAGACAGCAAAAAAGCAGCGCCTTCTCCCACCGGGCTTTCTGCCCCGTCCTCGGATGCTGCCGCTGCGGCCGAAGAAGACAAGTCTGCAATGATGGAGCTTTCCTTCATGAAAGGCTCCGGTGGATCTCAGTCCGCTGGCTCCGCTACCGCCACAGTGGCTGAAATGGATCTTAGCACGGTTGCGAAGCTGAAAGGTTACGAAGGGGATCCCTGTCCTGAATGCGGTCAGTTTACTCTGGTGCGAAACGGAACCTGTCTGAAGTGCAACTCCTGCGGTTCTACCACTGGTTGCAGCTAAGCACCCTATCTACCTTGAAAACATCAGTGGGCCCTGGCCCACTTGAGAAGCCTGCAAGGCCCGGTAAAAGCCGGGCCTTTTCTTTTTTACGGAGCCAGACTATGGTGATCGATGCATCGCGGCCCCAGGAGATGGTCCGTGGCCTTCTTTCATCCTGGCCGATACAAGCGTCCATGCCGGTACGACTTAAAACCGAGGGACGGGCAAATGCGAACCCCGGCGGTGACCGGGCTTTCATTGACAGAGGGGAGTTGCTGTGCGAGAATTGAGACGGGGGCCCCTCCTGAGTTCGACTTATTGCTTCATTCGAGACATTAGTGGAACCTGAAACAGCGAGCTGGAACGGATAGATTCAGGATGGGCAGACCAGAGCGGCCCGGTGCACCTGAAAGCCGATCTTTTATTTCTCTGAATGCTCGGGCCGCATTAACGGAAACAGGATTGTATCGCGTATGGATTTGGAGTTGGTTAGAAGCATCACCAGTCGGTCGATGCCGATGCCCATGCCGCCGGCTGGAGGCATTCCGTATTCCAGAGCTCGCACATAGTCCAGGTCCATAAAGCCAGCTTCTTCATCGCCGGCCTCTCGCATCTCCACCTGCTTCTGGAAACGCTCCCGCTGATCCAGAGGATCGTTCAATTCAGAAAAGGCATTTCCCATTTCCCGTCCGGTGATGTAGGGCTCAAATCGATCCACCACAGCTGGATTCTCAGGATTGGCCTTGGCCAGGGGCGACAGCTCCCGGGGAAACTGAGTGATGAATACTGGCTGAATCAAGTTCGCTTCAACCTTTTCGTCAAAAAGGCATTCTGCTACTTTCCAGACAGAATCGCAGGCCTGTAGATCTTTATCCGGTACTCCCGCCTTCTTCGCCTTTTCCTTTAGCTCAGCCAGGTCACTTTCTGCGGTTACCTTGATACCCGAGAATTTTTCAATGGCCTCAACGTAAGGGATTCTAGGCCACGGAGGAGTGAGGTCTATTTCAGTATCGCCGTAGGGAATCTTGAGGCTGCCGTGGATTTCCCGGGTCACACCGGTAATCAGGGATTCGCAGAGCTCGAGCATGGAGTCCATCGATCCATAGGATTCGTAGACTTCCAGCATGGTAAACTCTGGATTGTGTTTGTAGGAGATCCCTTCATTTCTAAAATTTCGGTTAATTTCGAATACGCGAGGAATGCCCCCTACGAGCAATCGTTTAAGATAGAGCTCGGGAGCGATGCGCAAAAATAGCTCCATGTCCAGTGCATTGTGATGAGTAACAAATGGTCTGGCCGATGCGCCGCCAGGTATCACATGCATCATGGGAGTTTCGACTTCCAGAAAATCCCTTTTTTCCAGAAATCCTCGAATCCAGGAAATGATTCTGCTTCTTGTGCGAAACGTATCTCGAACTTCGGGATTGACGATTAGATCCACGTATCTCTGGCGATAACGCTGTTCTTTGTCTGCGAACGCATCATAGACCTTTCCATCCGCTTCCTTGACTACTGGCAGTGGACGCAGGCATTTCGACACCAGTTCCAGCTCTGTAACATGCAAAGTGCGTTCACCCATTTTGGTTACGAATGGGTAGCCTGCTACTCCAACAATATCTCCCAGATCCAGGGATTTGAATACATCAAAGTTAATTCCCGGCTCATCTTTTCGACCGTAAATCTGAATTCGGCCGGACTCATCCACCAGATCCATAAATCCGGCTTTTCCCATCATTCGCTTGGAGCGAATTCGACCGGCCACTTTAAATACAGGTTGCTTCTCCAGCTCACTTTCTGCCAGAGCATGGACGTCACTTGCCAGGGAATCCGGCTTAAAATATTTCTGATAGGGATCATAACCATCGGCGCGTAGCTTTTCCAGCTTCTCCAGGCGAGTTTCGAATAGATCCCCTGCTTCTTCGGCCTGGGGCCCGCCTTTTCCGGCTGTCTGAGCCTGATTGGGCTTTGCGGATTCCGCATCCTTCTGCTTGCTGGATTTTTGCTCTTTCTGGCCCTGGGCGCCTTTGTTTTGATTCTTACCTTGCTCTGCCACGGAATCCTCCCTGCCTGAGCAAGAACTGACAGCACCGATGATCGTAAACTGAAAAACAATTACGTAGAAGGAGCCTCTATTGAATGAGTGTCTGGCCGATGCCGATGCAAACATCCCTGAAACTGCCACCGAAAGCGGAAACCAGGACGGAGCTGTAGACCACGGGTCCATCGTACCAGATATATATGTCCGTTCAGCCTGCCGGTGGGCCTGGCGGTAGGCCTCATCCCTTCTTTAGTGCAGAGCAAAAGAATTGACATGAACTGCACAAAATAAGTTCTAACTATTATTATGGGCCTTTTCAGTCGGCTACAGGAATCCCTGGATCGGAATGTCCGCCAGCCCGGCCAGGAAAGGCTGACGATCATGGTCATTCCCCATGGCCAGGAAAAGATCTTTTCCCTTCAACTGAACTGGCTGATGATCGCCTTTCTTTCTGGCATCCTGATGCTGGCAGTGGGGCTTTCGATTTACGGGATCTATCTTCATGCTGCCAGGCAGAGAGAAATCCAGCGATTGAAGGATCTATACGGTCTGAATTATACGGCTACACTGAAGATTCAGAAGCAGCAGGAAGAACTACGGGAGCTTCAGAGTCAGGTCAGCAGCAACGTCGATGAAATTGCAGCCACCCTGGGTACAGAGCCCGAGCAAATCCAGGCCTACACTACTCTTTCCCAGGCAAGAGACCAGGCATCCGGCGAGCTTTTTCGAGAGATTACAAACCGAGTGGATATGGGACCGGGAACCAGATATCTGGAACCCACGTATTCCATGAAGACCCTGAACAATTTTCTGGACGATAGATCCAGATTGCTGGAAGCCACAGGCTATCGCATTACGAAAGGCCTGAATGTTTATCAGGCAATGCCCCTGGGTCGTCCCGGTCCTTCCAATCTATGGGACTCTTCCCGCTTTGGTATGCGCATCGATCCCATAACCCGGGCCGTTATGGAATTTCACTCTGGATTTGATATGAGTGGGGCCCACGGCACCCCGATTCATGCAACAGGCAATGGCGTTGTGGATCGAGTGCTGGTCTATGATCCTGGTTATGGTAACGCTGTAATTATTCGTCACGATAATGGATTCTATTCCATGTATGCGCATCTATATCGGGCCACCGTGCAGCAGGGACAGAGAGTTCAACGAGGGGATCGAGTTGGACTAATGGGGCGAACCGGTCGAGTTACCGGCACTCACCTGCATTACGAAGTCTGGCTAGGAGAAAGCAAACGTGTAGATCCGCTACCCTATGTTTGCTCGATTGATCTGGACAGCTCCACCTGCAAAAGCTTCGTTCAGGGCGAATGATTTCCGGATGCCTCTATAATCCAGCTCTCCTTGTCTCTTCTTGAGGTTAAACGGTTAGCGCATTGCGCTTCAGGCGAATACCTGTCTGTGCCCTGTCCTTTTAGTTTTGCTGTCTTCCCAACCCCAACATGGATACCCTTTGCGTCAGGGCCAGCGATGCGATGGCCTATAATTGTTGTAACGGATGCGAATATTGAGATGTAAAGAGCAAGAGCAAGAGCAAGAGCAAGAGCAAGAGCGGTAGAGACCTGCATACTGGGACCCTTCTACCCGGAACAGAGTGGGCTTCCAGAGCCTCCGGGCAATAGGGCAGGCTGTGTAGTTTGGCCACAGATTGCTTCAGGTATAAACATACCGCTAATTTCCCCTTTCGACCATCAGTTTCTGAATCACCGAGAAATACTCATGGACAGTCCGCCCTGCCCGGGCGATCCTGTCACCGTTTATGCCTCGTAGAACAGACATCAAATCCATCTTAATTCCCGGTAGCGGCCCCATCATCATTGGCCAGGCCTGCGAATTCGATTATAGCGGTACACAGGCCTGTCGTGTATTAAAACAGGAAGGCTTTCGCACCATCCTGTTTAACAGCAACCCGGCCACCATTATGACCGACCCATCGCTGTCGGATGCCACCTATATTGAACCCATGACTCCGGAAATGATGATCCAGATTCTGGACAAAGAAAAGCCGGATGCTATTTTACCCACCGTCGGTGGTCAGACTGCATTGAACCTTGTAATGGAACTCAATCGACGGGGCGAAATCGAAAAAAGAGGCATCAAACTTATTGGCGCCAACGTGGATGCAATTGAGAAGGCAGAAAGCCGCTCCAGGTTCAAACAGGCAATGAAAGATATTGGTCTTTCCGTGCCGGAATCCGAACTGTGCGATACATATCAAGAAGCCCTGGACTTTCGCAAAAGACTGGGACTGCCATTAATTATTCGTCCTTCTTTTACTCTTGGAGGTACCGGCGGCGGTATAGCCTTCGACGATGAACAGTTCGAAGATATCTGCAAAGGTGGGCTGGATGCATCCCCCACTCATCAGATTCTGGTGGAGCAGTCCATTCTGGGCTGGAAAGAATACGAACTGGAAGTGATGCGCGATCTGGTAGATAACGTCGTTATTATCTGCAGCATTGAAAACCTGGATCCCATGGGAGTGCATACAGGTGACTCCATCACGGTAGCTCCTCAGCAAACCCTGTCCGATGTTCAGTATCAGGCCATGCGGGATGCATCCCTTCTGATCATACGAGAAATCGGCGTAGAAACAGGGGGCTCCAACATTCAGTTCGCAGTAAATCCGGCCAACGGGGAAATCGCCGTCATTGAAATGAATCCCCGGGTGAGCCGCTCATCTGCTTTGGCCAGTAAGGCCACCGGTTTTCCCATCGCCAAGATTGCTGCGCTACTGGCCGTGGGCTACAGTCTGGATGAAATCTCCAACGATATTACAGGAGTGACTCCGGCCAGCTTCGAGCCCACCATCGACTATGTAGTTACCAAGATTCCTAGATTTACATTCGAGAAGTTTCCGGGAAGCAAGGATTCCCTGGGAAGTATGATGAAGTCCGTGGGCGAAACCATGTCCATCGGAAGAACCTTTGCCGAATCCTTTCAAAAAGCATTTCGCTCCCTGGAAACCGGTCGCCATGGTTATGGCTCCGATGGAAATCTGGATGAACTGTTCAAAGTGCATGAGCTTCGAAAGGACGGCACCCTGCAATCCTATCTGGAAGAGAGCCTGGGCCGGGCCAATCCAGGAAGAATCCTGGATGTGCGCATGGCCATGGACCTGGATATCAAGGGCGAACTGGATTTTCCTGTAGAAAAGATACAGAAGCTTACGATGATCGATCCCTGGTTTCTGTGGCAGATCCGGGAACTGGCAGAAGCAGAGGCTGACTTCAAGCCACCGCAAACAGCAGAAGACATCAAAGGCTGGAAGGAATGGGGCTATTCGGACCGTCAGATGGCCTATCTTCTGGAAAGGGATCGAATTCTTTCCATAGTCGCTGACGAAAGCAAGCGCCTGGAAGACCGAAGAACGGAAATTCTCGAAACCCTGGATAAGGCAGAAGCAGATTTTACAAAGAAGCGAAAGGATCTAAATGTCCGACCGGTTTTTCGCCGAGTGGATACCTGCGCTGGGGAATTCGAAGCGAAGACTCCCTACCTGTATTCGGCTTACGAAGACATGGATGAATCCAATGTCGAAGAAGATAGCGGTCGCAAGGTAATGATCCTGGGAGGCGGGCCAAACCGAATCGGTCAGGGAATCGAATTCGATTACTGTTGCTGCCATGCTTCCTATGCTCTGGAGGATCTGGGAATTACTTCCATTATGGTAAATTCCAATCCAGAAACGGTCTCTACCGACTACGATACATCGGACAAGCTTTACTTCGAACCGCTGACTTTTGAAGATGTTGTACACATCTGCGAAAATGAAAAGCCGGATGGTATTATTGTTCAATTCGGTGGACAGACTCCTCTAAAGCTGGCTTCCAAGCTGCAAAAAGCAGGGCTGCCCATCATCGGAACATCTCCCGATTCCATCGATCGAGCGGAAGATCGAGATCAGTTCAGCCAGATGATCAACAAACTGGGACTGAAGCAGCCAGAGAACGGATTTGCCCGTAACTTCGATGAGGCTCTGGCCACCGTGGAGAAGATCGGCTATCCATGCCTGGTGCGACCAAGTTTTGTTCTGGGTGGTCGAGCCATGGCCATTGTCCATGATCGCGATGGACTGGAACAGTTCATGCGCGAAGCGGCCACCATTAACCCGGAACATCCCATTCTAATCGATCGTTTCCTGGAAGGGGCCATTGAAATCGATGTAGATGCACTTTCGGATGGAGAGGATGTTTATGTGGCCGGTATTATGCAGCACATTGAAGAAGCCGGAGTTCATTCCGGTGATTCCGCCTGCGTGCTTCCGCCGCAGGATATCAAACCGGCTCTAATCGATGAAATCAAAGAAGCTACCACCAAGCTGGCTCGGGAACTGGAAGTAAAGGGACTGATCAACGTTCAGTATGCGATTCAGGATGATCAGCTATTTCTTATCGAAGTGAATCCCAGAGCCTCCAGAACCGTTCCCTTTGTGAGCAAATCTATTGGAGTGCCTCTTGCGAATCTGGCTACGCGCATCATGTGCGGACAGAAGCTTAAAGAAGTGCTGCCAGAACCTCCAGAAAAAACGGACTATGTATCTGTAAAAGAAGCGGTGCTTCCCTTTTCCAGGTTTCCGGGAGCAGACATTATTCTGGGACCGGAGATGAAATCCACCGGCGAAGTGATGGGCATTTCAGCAAGCTTTGAAGAATCCTACATAAAGGCTATGCTGGGTGCCGGAGATAGAATTCCCACTTCCAATCAAGGAGGAGTGTTCTTCAGTGTAAGCGACGATGCGAAAGAAGAACTGGTAGAAGAAGCACGGATCCTGACTGAGCTGGGCTACCGGCTCTACGGAACCTCCGGTACCGCGAACTTCTTGAAAAGCCATGGAATCGAAGCAGATACTCTATACAAACTGAAAGAAAAAAAGTCACCCAATGCTCTGGATGAAGTTAAGAATGGATCCATCAAAGTGATCATTAACATTCCTCAGCCAAATGCTGATACCAGGGACGATGCCTTTCAAATCCGACAGGAAGCCATTCGCAATCGAGTGCTCTGTATTACCACGGTAGATGGAGCAAAAGCTTTTGCCAATGGTCTGAAGAAAGTAAGTCAGACCCCATTTTCTGTGCACAGTCTCCAGGAGATTCATGGCCCCCAGGTCGCCGAAATCCCGTAATCCAGAGCGGCCCTCTCGATCCGGCCGCCGACGCAGAAACAAAACTAACTCGCCTTCGAGTTCAGGTAAGGTAGCTCCGGACGCGCTCCGGGCCGCAGGAAAAGACGCAGGCCAACAGCCGCAAAAGGCAGTAGAAAAACCGCGGGGCGGCCGAGGCAATAGGTCCCCCGCCTCGCAAGGAAAGCAAGGAAAGCAAGGAAGAGGATCTACAGAGCGTTCCACTGGCCAGAAAGGTAAGTCCAGATCCAGAAAACCTGCTAAGCGCATCCTCTGGATTCCTGGCCTGGGTGCCGATGGTCGAATGTACGGTCCTCTCATAGCGGCCCTGAACCGGGCCATGCCCGGCACCTGGCAACATGATCTCATCGATTTTCCGACACAGGATTCATTAAAAGGCATTCACTCCCTGCAGTCTCTGTCAGAGAAGACCCTGGAACATTGCATCCGCCCCCTTCAGAAGGACAGGACTTCGCGAACGGTCTACTATGATACAGTGGTGGGCGTTTCCATGGGTGGAATGATGGCGCAGATCCTGGTAGGTCAAAACCTCATTCGCGCCGATAATTTGATCCTGATTTCTACCGCTTATAGAGGCAGCGATGTCAGACAGCCATTTCTGTCCACTGCCTGGGCGCCTGCACTGTTGCCCGGATTTCTGCGATCCCCGGTGCAATGGGTGATAGGAAAGTCCTATCCTCTGTTTCGCAGAAACGTGGCAGAAGCCAGAGAATTCGCACGTATGTTTCTGGATTTTCCGCGAAAGATATTCTTCGATGCTCCTTCCTGGATCAAACGCTGGCCCGGGGAACCTGGATTGCAGGCCACGCTGGCCATGAAGCCTTTGCCGTCCGATAGCCAATCTCTGCGAGTGTTTCGCATCCACGGGACATCGGATCCCTTGCTTTCTTACAAAAAGATACAGAGAAGAATCCATCTGGATCAGGTATTTGAAAAGGGAAGCCACATTGTTTTTGCTACCGAGGCTTCGGCCATTGCAAAATCCATGAAGGCCTTTCTAACTTCTGGAGAATCTTCGGACCTATCCAGCTACCTGGACCAAATCCCGAGCACACCCAGGAAGTCCCGATCCTCCGGCCCAAAAAAGAAAAATCGATCGCGAAACGAGGGAGCTGGAAGGAAAGACACGGATGGGCGAAACGCGGGGTCAGGAAAAGGACGCAACTCTAGAAAGCGTAGAAAGAAGCCGGCGGATGTAGGCCAGTAGGTGCTTCTCAGTGCCGGGCCCGAAAAAGAATCGCTGAGGACCGGAAGTGTGCACCATTCCCCGGGATTCGGTAAAGGCTTCGCCCGGAATGGGGCCGGAGCAGCACGGGATCATCGCGGAAGAGCCGTAAAGTTCCCTCAGACTTCCAGTACTTCTTTTAGATGCTCAAGAATAACCGAGTTGTCCGGATCCTTCTTGAGGGCTTTGCTCAGTGCTTTTCTGGCAGAATCCTTGTTTCCTTTCCGATTCAGGAAAACCCCAAAGCTGTCCAGATAGGCCGGATTGTCAGGATTGGCTTCCATGGCTCGCTTCAGACAGCGGTAGGCCTCATCCATTTCTTCGGGCTTTCCATAGAGAGTGATCAGATACCCCAGGGAATTTAAGCTGTTGATATTGTCTGGATTAACCTGGAGCACCCTGCGATGCTGTGCCATGGCATCCTTCAGCCGGCCCTCCCGTTCATAGACGTAGGCCAGCATACCCATCAGGGTTTCATCGGTGGGCTCAATCTTCAATCGATCCATCAGCACGAACCTGGCTTCCTCCCATCGCTCCAGCTGGATCATTCCATAAATGCGAAGAGCCTGAACTCGTCCAATGTCTACGTAGTTGGTGAATTGATCGATGAGGCTTTCCAGGGTCTCCAGGCTGCGCTCATAGTTTTCGAGATAAAAATAGCAGATGCCCAGCTCATGCAGATCCACCGGTCCGCTTCTTTCTTCGCGGATCAACTGTTTCAGAGAAAGCACTCTCTCTAAGATTTGACGCTCTCTATCCATCCCTGAAGCTCCTCTTCATTTGTGGTCTGCAATCCAAGAGGTGTAATGGATACATGACCGGATTCGATGGCGGAAAAGTCCGTAAGGGGCCCTTCCTTATGTCCCATTATCGTCTCTTTTAGCTTGAATACAAAGCTTTTTCCGGCCTCCTCTTCCAGCATCTCATAGTCATCTCTGTAGATGCGCTTTCCATGCCGGGTAAACCGGACTTCAAGATCTGGATTGGGCAATTCCGGATAATTGATATTGTAGACGGAACCGGCGTTTAAGCGATGCAGATTGGTCTCCAGCCAGGCCCCGAACCATTCCGCCACATGGATAAAGTCCGCATGAATGTCATAGATTCCACAGCTAATGGCCACAGATCGATATCCATGAATGCAGGCATGTCGTGCTGCTCCTACAGTCCCACTGTAATGCACATCGTCTCCCAGGTTGTATCCATGATTGATTCCCGAAACTACCAGGTCAAAGGCTGGAAACATTCCACTGTGAAGAGCGAGATTTACACAGTCCACAGGAAATCCGCTCACTCGATAGTGCCTGGGCTGCACTTCTTCCATACGCATGGTTTCTCGCAATGAAATGGCCTGAGAGGTGCCGCTTCTCTGACGATCGGGACATACAGCCCATACCTCATGATTTACGGAAAGCACCTCTTCCAGGTTTCTCATTCCGTTGGAATGTAATCCATCGTCGTTGCAGATTAATATTCTCATAAAGAAGACTTGTGCCTGGCCGGTGGGCCGCCGGCCGTTTTCCGGTGCTACTGATTCTGGCTGATGCTGCTGGCGCAGTCCGGTAGAGGCCGAAAGGCCAAACTACAGGAGCTCAAAACAGTCCGCTTAACACGATGACGGCAAAGCCCAGCGCAGTAAAGGGAAATAGAAACAGAACACCGCTGGACCGCAGTAGCGCCCGCCAGACCAGCTTCGGTGGCAATTCGTAGAGATAGATCAGGGATTGGTGCAGAATCAAAAAGCACCAGACGAAGATCAACAGCCCCAGAGGATAAAACAGAAAAACTCCAAAACTGAACAGAGATAGACTTTTAGCTACAGGATACAGAAAGATCGCAGGCAGATACGAAAGCAAGATAATGGAAATGGCCTGAGCCTCTTCTCGGGTAGACCCGGATTGAGCCTGTCTGGAATTCGCGGCCACTCTCTGTATAAAATAGTCCACCAGTGATCCACTGAGATAGGATAGAGTAACAAAGAAGGCAAATACCACCAGAACGCTCAGAAACAGAGGAACAAAGAAGAAAGCATGATATGTAGGAGAGATGGTCCATACGGCAAGAACCGCAGACAGGGCCGCTCCCGCAGGATAGATCAATAGAGCTGTTCTTCGGTCCTGTAAACTGCGAATATATACGCTGATATCCGCCGGGGATGTCAGACAGACTGTGGCCAGCTCCAGGATTCCGTTAAATGATGCTTTGAATCGATCCAGTCGGCTCATCGAACACCTCTGGCCGAATCCAGAGCCATCCATCCAGGCAGTTGGCCCAGGCCCATGGGCGCCATGTATAGCACACCGCTGAAACGAAAAGGAGATGCTGCGATTTCGCTTTCTGCATTTCTCATCTGGATTCCGCCTCCGCCAACATTGGCAAAGAAGCGATCCATGAAATCCGGCTCCACTCGATAAACAGGCAGATCTTCATCCGTCTTCAGAATGATCTTCAGTTTTTCTACAGCTTCCTTTTCGCCGCCCAGATCATCGATCATTTGAATTGCTTTTGCCTGTCGGCCGGAATAGATTTTTCCATCCGCCCATTCCCGTACATCCTTGATGCTCTTTTTTCTACCTTCCGCTACATCTGCCAGGAATTGCTGATAGGCATCGTCCAGAACCTGTTGATACATCTGCCTTTCTTCTTCGGTGAGATTGCGAAATGGATAGGAAGAATCTTTATACCGGCCGGCGGTCAGGGTTTGAATCTGCACCCCATGCTTGTCCAGGAAAGGACCGATGTTTGGATGAATTGCGATGGCTCCTATGGATCCCAGGATGCTGGATTCATAGGCAAAGATGGCATCGGCCGTGGAGGCAATGTAGTATCCTCCGCTGGCAGCAACATCCGTTACTACAGCCACAATGGGTTTTTTAGCACGAACTTCCATTAAAGCATCATAGATGCGTCTGGTGGCTCCCACGGTGCCCCCGGGACTGTTCACATAGAGAAGGATTCCCCGGATGCTGGCGCTCTGAGACGCCTCTTCAATTTGATCCACTACATCCTGGGCGCCGGTAGATCCTGGAGAGGAATAGCCGTCTTCAATTGTTCCAATTATATCGATCCGGGCAATTCCTGCCTGCCCTGCTGTGAGAAAATTGGATGTGGGAGTGGAAAACCGGGATTCCCTGGATTGAACCCCGATCTGGATGATTCCAATAAGCAATGATATTAGAGAAAAGGCCAGGGCCATGGCCACCAACAATCTGGAGCGATTCATACCGTTCAAGAATCGACCGAAAGGTGTCGGGAAAACAAAAAATTCCTTTTTTTCTTGAAAGCAGCTGTACTCCCGCCGATCTATAAAATAGACAGATATTGTTACCACTGGCACGGCCAGCCAGGTGACATAAAAACACGAATTGAGGCAATATTATGCAGATCACAGGCAAAGCATTACTGAACAGTGCCGAGAGCATTCTGAAGGATCGAAAAGGTGATGCTTCTGCGCGGCCCGGAAAAACGGAAGAAGGTTCAACCTCTGCCGCGCGTCCAGGAGACCGACTGGAACTGGATGGAATGGAGAATCGACTGCTCTCTCTTCAAAAGAGCCTGGGCGATCTGCAGAATCAGTACACCAGAGAGCAGACCCGCCAATCGTATTTGAATCAGTATTCAGCCGAGGTTAGCCCGGAGCTGATGTTCCAGGGAGAACCACTATTCCCGGAACTGCAGCAGGGAAAATCTCTAAAAGATATTCAAACCCTGGTAGCGGAAAGCCTGAATCAGCTTACCAGCAGACTGCGCAAAACTGAAGTAGAGATGGAAAACCTCTATGCATTGAACGTGGATTCTTCCGTGGCTCCTCGCATAGGCGCTGAAGATCTAAACAGCCAGGCACTGCGAAATATCGATCCAGGTCGAGTGGCTCGTCTTACCCGCGACAGTCAGTAAATGGAGCATAGCTCCCGGACGGCCATAGATGAGGTCCGCCGGTCCCTGAAAGAAATGGGCCGGGAGGATGTTACTGTAGTGGCTGTTTCCAAAACCCACGGCCCGGAAAGAATCGATGAACTGGCGGCCCTGGGGATCCGGGATTTCGGGGAAAACCGATTTACGGAAGCAAGAGACAAGTTCCCGGAAGTTCGATACCGAAACGAATCCGACCCTCTCATCTATCATCATATAGGCCCATTGCAATCCGGCTTTGCTCGCAATCTTCCAGGTTTATTCCATCGGGTGCATGGGGCATCGTCCATATCTGCCCTGGAAAAACTGGCTCGAGCTGCCCTCAAGTATGCCGGAGAGACCGCCGTATCCTCGGTACTGTGGCCCATGGAGTATCTGATTCAGATTCGACTCACAGGTGAAGAAACAAAGCTGGGTGGTATGCATCCGGATGAATTCCTGTCCCTGGATACAGTGCCGGAAAATGAAGCACTGCAATTCCGTGGTTTCATGACCATGGGCCCGGAAAGTCAGGATCCCATAGAAACCAGGGAAGTATTCCATCGATTGCGGGAGCTCAGGGATAAGAGTCTTCCTGGAGGGGAACTCAGTATGGGTATGTCCGGAGACTGGAAAATAGCAGTAGAAGAAGGGGCCACAATCATCCGCCTGGGATCGGTGCTTTTTGGGCCTCGCAAGGGAGAGCCCTGGAAAAAGGATTGATTACCTGCATGCAAAGAGGAGCCATTCATTAGATGCCACTGGAACCAGGCAAACCGCTACAGCAACAGAAGGTAGAACCGGGAACGGTTCTGTTCCAGAGCGGCCAGAGCGCAGCCATGCTGTGTTTACTTCATCAAGGTGAAGTGGGAGTCCAGCTTCCAGGTCACAAGAATCCGGCCTATCGCCTGGGCAACAATACCTGTCCGGGATTTGCAGCTCTTCTGCGAAGAGAAAAATACGAAACCAATTTTATTGTTACCAAACCTTCTATCATCAGTGCCTTTCCTGTGAACCGAGAGCAGGGATTCCAGGGACTGGTGCTGGGAAAGCTGAATGTAGCCATGCTTGCGGTTCGAACAGTGGCTCAAGAGATCATGCAGTCCATGCAGGCCATCAAGCAGATGGAGGACTTCTCTTCCTATTTGCAGAAGACCCTGGATAATATGGCACTGGCCTATTATCGCTGTAATCCTCAGGTATTTCAAAATCAAATCGAAGCCGGTGGCGAATCCTTTGTAGATCCAGTGATCGCCGCTGCCCGTATTGTAGTGGATAGCTTCCAGGAGCATGGAGGCGAAATTCCGGAAAGTCTGAATCGGGCCTGGCTGGAAGCGGATCATAGCCAGTTTCTGGATAGAACTTATGATTTTGAATCCTCCGTGGATCAAGACGGGTTTCAGTTGTATCGTCGAATACTTTCCCTTCCTGCTAATGTGCAGGGAGCGATGTATAAAGCAGACCTCCAGATCCTTCAAGGTGTGGGAATCCGTCTCACAGATATCCTGGGGGAAGCGCAGCAGGATTTAAGACAGCTTTTTCATGGAATCAAGGAAGGCATGGAAAGCCTGGTTCAGGGCGAATACTGTTTTGCAGAGAAATACTTTATGCTTTCGGATCTGGCTCGATCCGGAATTACCAATGTCTCCGCCCCTGAATTTGCACAGGTCATTCGATGGGTGCATGATACCATTGCCAGAACAGTTCAAAACTATAAATCCCTGATGGGTGGCTCTCTTCCAGATATTACTCCGTCGGTCAAAAAGATCGAGGAATTCTTACAGGAGGATCCAGCCGCCAAAGCAGCCGAAGAGCAGGCTGAGAAGAAAGCTGTGCGTGCCGGCGCCGACATGGATGCCATCAAGCAGGATCTGCAGGGCTCCACCGGAAAGATTCTAAGCTTTATCCAGATGCCCAACGATGAGTCCAAAAAGCTCATCGAAGATCTTAAAGAACTGAAGAAAGTGAACAACCCTCTGGATTCATCTCCAGAGCTACGAAAGCTTCGCAGGGGAATCGGTACGCTGTACTGGAAGGCATACGAAAAGGCCTATTTCAAATTTAAAGAATCCAATGGAAATGTGCCCAGACCGGTAAGGCTCATGCTGGACTTTGGCTTCTTTGATGAAGAGCTTCTGGACGACAACCATCTTGAATTTATCTACGATCTACAGGATACTACAAGAGCGAACAAGATCTATCCGGTAATGTATTCCAGGGAATGGGTGGATCTTGTAGGTAGCCGCAAAGAGCCTCCCTCCATCGACGAGATGGGCCAGACCTATTTTGAAAAGCTCAAGCAGGAAAACAAGGACAAGGGCTGGAAACGGGAAAGCGATTTACCGGAAGAATATACGAATTTCTCGGTGCTGGCCAAATATGAACTGCATAACTTCCTGGAAACCAACGTAAAGCTCACTTCCGGAAGCCCGGCCAGCGCATTCCCAATTCTCACTCGCTACGATATTACCATCGACCTGGACAAAGCTTTTGTGACCCGGGAAAGGATTTCGGAAGCGCTGGATAAACTGCTCTCAGTAGACTACTCTGCTTTTCACCGGGAAGTATTGATCAACGATGAGGAAAAGGGTATCCTGAAAGAATTCGTGCAGACCCGGGTAATTCCCAACTTCATCATTGTACCTTCCATCGGAACCAAGATCATGATGTGGCAGGAACTGGCACTGTCCAGATTGAAAGGCTCCCGAGGCCGAATAGCAATACCTGTATTTGCCACTGCAGATTTCTACACCTTGCTTCTGGAAGCAGTGGCTGCCTTTCGCTGGGAACTTACAAAGACTATTCTGGGAGCAGACTGGAACAACATCGCCAATTCGTCGCTTACCGCGGATTACACGGACTACATCCAGTTCTACAAGAAGAACCGGGAACTTTCCCAGGAAGCCAAAGAAAAGCTCGCTGCGGAATTAAAGCGCTATCGCGGTGAAAGGAATATGTTTGTGAACGATTACACAAACTGGATCAGATACGAATCAGAAGGTGTTATGAAATTGAACAAGGTGGCTCGCTCCATCATGTACAGGCATGTCACATTTTCGAAGGCCGTCCGGGATGGACTGGCAAATCAGCCCGCCTTCTCGGAGCTGCAGAATCGTCTCACAAACATTCGCAAGAAGAAGCTTCGAGAACTGGAAATCAAGTACAGAAAGTACGGAGAGCCTGGTAGCCTGCCGGAGCCACTGGAAGAAAACCTTAATTTCTACAGGGTTTGATTCCTATCATTCCCTGCAGCTCCGGCCCCCTGCTTGAAACCCTGGAGACTTCACATAATTCGCAAATCAGCTCGCATCCCCCTGCTCTTTTGAGGAATCCAGCTTCTGAAGAATTAGCCGAATCTCACGTCGCTCCACCGGATGCTTACTCAAAAAAAGCGCCCTTTTAAGATGCTTTTTCGCAAGTGTCGGATGGTTTATCTCGATGTAAAGTTCCCCCAGCTCTCTCAGACATCCAGGATGCTCCTTTCTTAGCTGGCAGGCTTTTTCCATCATGGAAAGTCCTTTCTGAGGATTGTCCAGATAATAGGTACGGGCCAGTAAATACATGGATCCAAAATGATCCGGCTTTAGTGAAAGAGATTTCTCCAGCAGCGAGCGACGCCGATCTTTGTCCACCAGAGCCAGGTTATAGTACCCTGCGTAAAAGTCCGGAGCACATTCGATGGCACGACTATAAAGGGAGGCAGCCTCCTGGAGGTGATGCTCATCGGAACGTAGGTTTCCCAGATTCACCAGCGCTTTCTTGTGGCAGGACTGAAGCTTCAAAGTGGCTTCGTACTCCCTGGTCGCTTCTTCCCGAAAGTTCATTTTATGATATAGAAAGGCCAGGCGAAATCGAATCTCAAAGGAGTCAGGATCCAGCTCCGCAGCGCGGCGAAGCATTCGAGCCGCTTCTACATCTCCCTGGGTAAGACTTTTCTGATATAGATCATGGGCCGGACCGGCGTAGATCATTCCCGGAAACAATGCCAGAATCAATATGAACAGACACAGGATGGTGGATATTTCAGAGGGGTCGAACCGGAACGTCGAAGTTGAAAGCTTCACCTTCTATATATCGATGAAAAATGGCAGATGCTTGATGGCCGGATGGGCTTTGGAACCAGGCAAAAAGCTCAGGAGCCGGTGGCAGGCAGAAGGTTTGGATGCGCGCCACTGAGGCCGAGAAGTTTTTAAGGACAGACCGGATCCACGGAGAATTTGACGGCTGCCTGGTTTAGAAGTCTTCGACGAAGTAGGATTTGGTATATTCGCGCACCACTTCTACAATGAATCGGGCCCAGCTTCTCTGGTCTCCTGATTCGATATGTACCTGCTTCAATTTGGGAAAATAGGGTCTGGGCTTATGGATGCTATGAGTGAGTTCGATGGCACGAATGTAATGGTCCACTCTTCGAATGCGAACAAAGTTCAGCTGCTCGGTCTCCAATCGGCCCGGCGGTAGAAAACCAACGATAATTAGCTTGGGAAAAAGAGCCTTCTTCAACAGGTTGAGAAACTCGGAAAAAGAATCCACCCGATCAATAAACCCTTCGTAGGCGCCACCGCCCAGGTTCATCATCTGAGTTACAATGTCCATGCTCAGGGAAATCCCGGCCATCTCATTCATGTCCGAGACGATTACGATTCCTTCATCCGGCTGGAAGCATTTGAATTCCTGTTCTCCACCAAAATGCCGGCGCAATAACTTGGCTCTGGAAATATCGATCTCCTCCCCTTTTGTGAGCAGAGGATCCCTGTTGGAGGGAACACGCACATCCTCCCGGGACATGATAAACCGCTTCTTCAGGGCGCTCTGGTTCATGATCCGGAAGGCTTTGATTTTCTCTTCCAGTTCATCCAGGGTAGAAACTCCGATGCGAAGCGGGTTCTCCTTCTTTCTTAACTCTTCCTGAGTGGGTTCATCCATAGACGAGCTTCTATTCCTCTATTGCGCCTGATCGCAGATTCTGCTAGCCTTTTATTACAAATAGAATCAAGAATGCAGAGAAGAACAATCCAAGAGCGATGAGGAAATACTGCATCCACCTGGTCTTTCTTTCCAGATCATTGATTCGGCGGCTCAGCTCCAGGTTCTCTTCTTCCAGCTTGTCCACTGCAGGACCTGATTGACTGTGTTGCCAGGCTTGAAAAAATATCGGAATGACTTCTGTCACCACAGGAACAAGCAAGGACAGGAAGCTAATGCTATCTTTTTTTTCTGAACGTGCCATAAGACAGGTAAGCACTGTTACTCTTTCTCTTGCCCTGGGAAGCATTTTTTTCTCCGGTTGCTATACCGCAGATTTCCGACCTCATCCAGAATACCCGGGCCGCAGACCGGTGGAAGTACAGAGCACGGAACTCAAGGAAACCTGTTTTAAACCCAGAGGATTGTTTCTGGGAACCCTTACAATTCGGAATTTTCAGGGGGATTTGAGCAATCCGGGTTTCAGGAGCTACATTGAGTCTCAGATGGAAGACCGGGGTTCCAATTTCGCATGCATCAGTAGCTCGCAACTAAAGGAAGAGGAAATGTTTCACGTGCAGAACAAATCCATGCACTCGAACAAGGTGCAGCCAGGACAATCCATCGAAAAAAAGGTAGGAATCATGATTCTGCATCTGTACTATGATCCTGAACTTCCCCCTGGAGATTGAATGCGCACCAAACCAGAAGTACACGTGGACCAAGCGGGAGTGTGGTACTTTCGCACAAATCCAATCGATAACGCCTCCATTCTCAACTATTTCAAACAGAATTTGAAGCGTGATGAAGATGGACTGTATTACATAGAGAATAAGTTTGGTGAGCGAAAGGAAGAAGGATACATTCAGGGAGTTGAAGGATTCCCTCTGGTGATTAGCAGTCTATCAACGGATACCTGGAAGGCCTATCTGGAATGCGATGTTCAGGTAAATCTGGATCCGGACTGGATTGGAAAACAGGCCAGCACGGAACCCGCCTATTTCTTCTATAAAGACGATTCCACTCTGTGGACTCTGATTCAAATGGATGGATCCAGCCAGGCCATTCCTGCCCGACTGAGTGGCCCCTGTATGGCTTCCCTGCACGATATTCTGGAGCAGTCCGATGCAGGTTTGAATCTAATGCTGCCCGACGGCTCAGTTCCGGTTATTACAAGAGATCCCGGGGACTTCTTCCAGAAAATCGATCTGACCCCGCCAGATCCATCGGACAATCCCGTAGAATAATTCCTATGGAAGCTGCTGACTGGAAGCTGACTAATGGACCCTGGTCTCTAGCCTCTGGTGACAAATCTCTGGTCTTCGGGTGCTGGTTACAGATCGTTCCAGAAGCGAAATTCAGCCAGGCGATATGCGCTCAGGACGGACTGAGTCCTGGACCTACCGGCACCAGTCCGGGAACTCGCTTATATTGCGGTGAAGTGGAATAAATCCAAATCAGGCCTGCCTCCAGTGCAGAGGCAGCATGACAGGCCAGCCCCAGCGAAATACCGGATTCCAGGCGGATGCTTCTGGCTCTCTGCCATTGCTGAGGTCCAAAGGGCAACACTTCAGAACAGAGATCCTGAAATCCATCCGCCATGCTCAACATTCGTTCAGAATCCAGACCAGCTTCCGGTCCCAGCGCAGCCCATTGAATGAAGCTTATGGCGGAGGTAAAGAAATGCGCGCCCTGCTTCAAGTCCTCCTGTAAATGAGCCCTGGCCTCCTTCGCATCGCTTCCTGAAGATGCGCACTGTAGAAAGAAGGATGGATCGATGTAGTATTCTCTACTCAAAGAGCCAGGCTCCTTTCCAGGGCCCGCTGCAGAGCCGCCCTTTCTTCAGTGTCTATCGCCGGGCTTCCCTCCCATTGATCCAGTCTTTGAAGTGCACGAATTCTGCTTCTGGGCCAGTAAAGCTCTTGATAGGCACTTCGAATCAACTCGGAAACAGAGACCTGACGCCTTTCCGCAAGGTCTTTCAGCCGATTCCATTCTGAGTCCGGCAATAGCATATGAAGACGCTTCAGCTTCTTTTCGTTTTTTTCGTTCTTTTCTGAACTGGAGTCCACAGACCCAGGATGCCATTGGCTTTGTTCGCGGGAAGTAGAATCTGGCAATTCGGAGATCATAAAGTCCTTGGCAGGGGACTTGCCCGATTCCCTATTTCCCTGTGATTGCACTGTGGATAGCGGGGGGCCTTCTGGCTCTGATCGGCGGAATCTTTATACTTGGCTACTATGGATTACCGGAACCGGAGGTGCCCTATCCGGGTTTGCCGCGTCCAGACAGAATCCTTCCCGGTGCAGAAGCATGGGAATTCAAAGGTGATTCCGACGTCTGCTTTCTGGTGATTCATGGCTTTGCAGGATCAGCATTCAACACCAGGCCGCTGGGAGAATTCTTTCATTCCCTGGGCCACACAGCTGTGGGTCCCTTGCTACCCGGTCATGGAACCGATCCAGAGGAGATGCAGAAGACCAGGTACTATCATTATCTTCGCTATGTGAATCATCTTTACCACGAATGCAGACGCAGATATAAAGAAGTGTTTCTGGTGGGCTTTTCCATGGGTGGCACACTGGCCATGGATGTGGCCAGTCGAAATTCATTAAGAGCGCCAGTGTCCGGTCTGGTTCTGATCTCAGCACCGGCCTTCTTTAATGGATACTTCAATGGTCGAATGATAATGCATGATTTCAGTCTCATGCTTACAGGTTTTGCTCGCATATTCACTGATATCATCAAGCTGGATAAAAAGCTACCGGACGAAGTGAGCGAATCCAATCCGTGGGTGGGCTACAGATTTATCTATCCACTGGGCCCTCTGCATAGCTTCAAGAGAGCATTTCGCGGAATTCGCCGCAGACTGCCCATGATTACCAGTCCCTGCTGTCTGGTTATGAGCCAGAACGATGAAACCGTGAACTCAGAGAATCAGTATTACATCTATTCAAGAATTAACAGCCGGGAAAAGCGAGCCTGCATGTTTCAGCTACCGATGGATGGAACCACTCGACACGTTCTGCCCACTCATAAATATGCAAGAGACAAAGTCTTTCGCTTCTTAGAAGACTACATCGAAGATACTTTGCAGGATATGTCCATCCCGCCCAGGCCCTCTGCGTTTCGCCGATTTATGCGATTCTTTGGGAGATAGTTCAGGATTCCAGGGGAGCCGGCCAGGTAAGGACTCTCATATCTGATCGATCTGGATCGGGCCTATAGGGAACTCTGCAAAACTTTTTATCCAGCGGTTCTTCCTCTTCTTCGGGATTACAGTGCTGAAAGTCGAAACAATCGTCCGAATATCGCAGGCAGCGTCCATTAATGGAAAGTGTTTTTTCATCTATTATCTTGAACAATCTGTGCTGTTTCACTGTGACAATAGTAGATTGCTTTCGGGCTCCGACAAATCCCCTTAAATGTCCAAACTCCCCTGGAAAGAATATCATACAGATTCTCTGGTCCGCGCAAAACGCACCCAGGAAAGAAGACCCCTCGGACTCCTCCGGAACTACCGGTGCCGTTGCGATCAAAAGTGCGCAAAAGGAAACGATGAGAAATGCAGACGACCTGCTGGGAGGTAGAGTATTTCTTTTTTTCGAAGAGTTGGCCAGGGGATTTCTCATCATTCTACTCCTATGATTGAATCGGCTACCTGCTTATGATAGACCTTCTGTAGTTCAGTATCCAGAATCTCCACCCCCATGCGCGCCTGCACCGTGTAGCGCCCACTGCACAGAGTCCATATCGGCCGCCCATACTCTCTTGAGGTAGGTTCTCCGTACCGTTCCTTCAGATGTTCCAGAATCGATTCTTCATTTAAGATCAGAGAAAAAACTATATGCTCTATCCTGTACAGATGACCGGTTTCATCAAAAAAGAATTCGGTAGTGGTTCCCAGACCGCTGCCCATTGCCAGATTCGTGGGGGACTTGAGGTCCATTTCAGCATATGGATGGTGCTCTTTAATTTGCTTCTGGACTTCCGGAATCGTAAGCCCGGTTTCGAAACCCAGCACAGAAGGCACCTTACAATCTTCGGAGTCGGCATGCAAAGTTCCGAGCTCTGCTTGCAGAATGCACACGCTCAGCAAGATGATCAAAGTAGTCTTACGCTTCGTCTTACGCCTCATTCTATGTTCACCAATTTACCTGAATCCTGGCCAGGCATCAGATTCATGGTTCTAGATCTCCAAGAATATCCGTTGCTGACTTCTCCTGAATTCCTGTCCAGATCTCTAGATTCTCCAACGTCACCGAATCATTATGCAGTGTCAGACGATATCGCCCCTCAGCGATGATCCAGTAATGGTGGTCATTTTTTACGGTGCTGCGCTTTCCATATTTCATCTCGATAGATTCCCGGAGAATTTTGTGATCTATTTCCGTAGAGAGTTCAATTCGGAAAACCTTTCCCTGGAAAACCTCTGCTCGGAGAAAACCCATCGGATCCGGGAGGCTGCAAGTGTACTTGTACCCATTATCGTCTATCCGAAGTTTCGTGTCATACTTGTCCTGTACATATCGCACAAATTCCTCCTCTCCAATTCCGATCCTGATATCGGCAAGAGCAGGAGGTCCCATCGGTTTTTCAGCGAAGAGGGAACCGCCTACCAGGAGCAATCCGGCCAATGTAGGAAGCACTTTGATCCATTTTGGCAAGTTTGACATTAGATCCCTCATTGTCCTGGTCTCCTTCTTGGCTTCGGCTCCTCTACGGATATGGATATGTCCAGATACAGGAATATTACAGTTGCTTCGTATTTTCCACCGCGCAAGGACCAACGGGCATAGTCTTCGGATTTTGAGGCCGGTTTGCCAAATGCACGGGATAGATACTTAACCGCCATTTCAAAGGGAATCATGCAGTTGATCGAAAGTTCCCGGAGTCGACCGTCCGGATGAAAGTACATGCTGATGTAGTCCAGTGTTCTAGAATTGTTTATTCTAAGGGTGGCCTCCGTATCGCTTCTTTCGGAAAGCTCAGAATCAGGGAACCGCTTTTGCAGTATTTCGAAGACCTTGCTTCGGGGTTCGCCTATATGGACGCCGAGGATTTTCGGTCCCAACGGCTCATTCCCTGAATCCGCCAGGACGGAAACCAGGGACAGAAATAGAACCGGAAGCAAGGTAAGATTCAGTTTGGAAATTCGCATCGAACTGTCCTGGATGGAATAAGTCAGTGACCCTTCTGTCAAGAAATAAGCTATCAACTTTCGCATCTAAAATAAATGCCGGGTTCCTACCTTCCCGCTGTTTCTCCACTTCCAGAATCTGAATCCTATTCCAGTGCCTTTGCTGTTTATACAATGTCAGCCTTGCGTGCAGTGCCTTGCGGCTGGCCCGCAGCTCAGGGAAATCTTCAAAACCTGAAGCGAATCTCCATTGAGAGATCCAGGGCCGATGAAAGGCAATTGGTGAAAGGCCTCTTGAATCAAATGCAGAGTAATCTGGCAGATAGCCCAGCGCTTCTATCTCAATTCTCTTAGAGATAGGACTACAGATCAGGATTCAATGGGCAAAAGAAAAGGAAATGGAATTTGGAAAATCGGAAAATGAAGCTGAGATGGGACCGCTGGATGGATCCTTTCGCGCGTATGCATGGACCCGCCCGGTAAAATGTGGGAAATGAATTGCGAAATATTGAAGGCCGACGGTACATATACGGAAACAGGCTGCGGCAAGGGACAGGATCTCAGGAGAGAGGTAGGTTCTGCACAAGCGTGATTGCGTCATCGGAACAGATCCCGTTGACGGGATAACTATTTGGAGGCCAAATGAACGGAATACAGCGAACAATGCGAAAACTCAAAGAACAACAGAAGGCACAGGGGCCATACCAGAATCATTCGCGATTCACCATGTCCAATGCACCTTACCTCCTTGCTCCCAATTCGTTTTTCAAGAAATCGAAAGCCATCCGCCTGCTGTTAGGCTGCATGGTGATGGGATTACTGTCTGGCTGCACAAGCCTGCCGATAGCCCCACAGAGTAATTGCCAGAGAATACCTGTGGGTCCCGGTCCCGAGGATTTTGCATTGGACCTATCGCAGGGTGACAGTGCAGCACGGATTCTGGTATCAAGCCATGAGAGGCGGGAATGGAAACCGGGGGAAATATATGCAGTGGATCTGGATTCAAGATCCGGGTATCCCGCACGAATTCTACCTCGGCGCGGCGAGCCTGAAGGACTTTACTTTGCGCCCCATGGAATGGACATCCGCAATGTAAACGGACAATCACTGCTTTACATCATCAGTCATGGGGCCCAGGAAGTGGAAGGTCATCAGTACGTGCTGGTTTATAGAATTCTTCCAGATGCCCTGCAATACCTTGGCTCTGTGGCCTCCCGGTTCTTCTATTCGCCCAATGATCTGGCCATCGACTCAAGTGGTGGCCTCTATGTTTCCAACGATTCCAGAAACAGGGGAAGCCTGGTAGAAATGGCTCTGTCTCTATCATGGTCTTCGGTGGTCTACTGTACTCCGGAAAGTATCCGGTCCGGGCCATTGCGCGAGCCAGGATCATCAGATGAAGGCTGCATACTTGCAGCGGAGGACCTGGCATCGGCAAATGGGCTCGCAATTGAGAGGGTCGCGGATAAACAGAATGATTCCGGCACGGTCTTCGTCGCCACGAGCCGGGGAAACGTCCTTTATTCGTTTCGCAGGGAAGAGAGCGGTCGCCTGGTAGATCGCAAAGAGATCTTCGAAGCTCCAATACTGGACAATCTATTTTTTGCAGATAAGGGCCGGAGCCTTCTTGTGGCTTCGCATCCAAGCGGACTGGCATTTCTCAGGCACGTATCCGACGGAACCGTGGAGTCACCTTCGGTGGTATACATGGTCAACCTTGAGAGTGGCCACTCTAGAGCACTCTATGCGAATTCAGGAGAGGAACTTTCGGCAGCGTCCGGGGCATTCATCCACCGAGGTCATCTTTATATTTCGCAGGTATTTGAACCCTTCTTGCTGCGGTGCGAATTTCCCCCGGAGTAATCTACCCGGGGCCCTTTTTTTCCAGGGCCCCGGGTGCCACCTGTCAGGATTCTCCCATAGGTGGCACGCTGTACCATTCTCGAGCTCCGACCTTTGCCTCCGCCGGGGTTCGGCTTATGATCACGATACGCTGTTTACTCGAACCACGCCCAAAGCTCCCCAGCCCCGGTGCGGCTTATGATCACGATACGCTCTTTACTCGAACCACGCCCAAAGCTCCCGAGCCCCGGTGCGGCTTATGATCACGATACGCTGTTTACTCGAACCACGCCCAACGCTCCCGGGCCCGGGTTCGGCTTATGATCACGATACGCTCTATACTCGAACCACGCTCAACGCTCCCCAGCCCCGGTGCGGCTTATGATCACGATACGCTGTTTACTCGAACCACGCTCAAAGCTCCCGAGACCGGGTGCGGCTTATGATCACGATACGCTCTTTACTCGAACCAGGCCCAACGCTCCCGAGACCCGGTGCGGCTTATGATCACGATACGCTCTATACTCGAACCACGCTTGAAGCTCCCCGGGGCCTGCCAGGTCAGATCAGGCATCGATTTCCGCGCATCCGTCCAGGGCTGGCGGCCTCATTCCGGTTGTCAGCCAGGGTGCGGTGCAAAATCCTGACATGGTATGCAACATACAGTCTTAATTTCAGACAAATTTGATAAAGAAGGTGTAGAGCGTTTAAAATCCGCGGGAAAATTTGAGGTTATCTATAAAGAAGGACACTCCCGGGAAGAAATGCTCTCTGTTATAGATCAGGCCGAGGCGCTGATCATTCGGTCTGCCACAAAAGCAGATAAGGAAGTTATCGAAAAAGCATCCAAGCTAAAGCTCATTATTCGAGCCGGTGTCGGAGTTGATAACATCGACATACCAGAAGCATCCAGACGAGGAATCATCGTCATGAATGCCCCCGGCGGAAATTCCGTTTCCACAGCCGAGCAGGCGATTTCGCTTCTCACTTCCATGGCGCGAAACATTCCCCAGGCCAACCAGTCCATGCACGAAGGGAAATGGGAGAAAAAGAAATTCAAAGGTACGGAACTTACCGGTAAGACCCTGGGGGTCGTCGGATTGGGCCGAATCGGCAAAGAAGTGGTAAAAAGAGCTAAAGGCCTGCGAATGAATGTGCTGGGATTCGATCCTTACATTCCTGCAGAAGCCCTGTCACATCTGGAAATCGACATCGTTGCAAAAGAAGAAATCATCAAGCAATCCGATTTCATCACAGTACATACGCCCCTAACAGATACTACCAGGGATTTCGTCAGCAAAGACAACCTGAAGGACCTGAAGAAAGGCGTTCGATTGATTAACTGCGCTCGCGGCGGAATCTACAATGAAGAAGCAGTGCTGGAAGGACTGAAATCCGGACAGATTGCCGGAGCCGCTCTGGATGTATTTACCGAAGAACCCCTGCCGGCCGATTTTCCGTTAATAGGCATGGACAATGTGGTACTTACCCCTCACCTGGGAGCGTCCACGGGCGAAGCAGAGTTTGCTGTAGCCATGGAAAGTATCGATGAACTGATCGAGTTTTTCGATACAGGTGTTGCCCGAAACGCATTGAACTTTCCTTCTATCGATCCGGACAGCCTGGATTATTTGAAACCTTTTTTTCAGGGCGGCGAAAAGGCAGGCAAACTGCTGGCTCACTTTGTGGGTGGCGATGTCAAAACCGTTGAACTGAACTACAAAGGCACAATAGCCGGCTATAAATGCGATCCAGTGACCACTGCCATTCTGAAAGGAGTTCTTAGCGTGGCATTGGGCGATGATCAGCTCAATTACGTAAACGCTCCGGTATTCGCAAAAGAAAGAGGCGTTCGAGTTCATGAGAACAAATCTGAGGATCCGGATACATACAAAAGCAGCGTTGACATCAAGCTGGAAGCTACTTCCGGCAAAACGGCTACTCTGAAGTTTACTGCCATCAATTCTGAGCCTCTGGTAGTTTCTATGAACGATCTTCCCATTGAATTCAAACCGGAAGGCATTCTGATTCTTTGCGAAAACAATGACGTTCCGGGCGTGGTGGGAGCCATCGGATCCTACCTGGGTCAGGAAAACGTAAACATCGCAAGTATTGAACTGGCTCGAAAGAAAGGTGGAAATGCACGGTCCGTTCTAGTAGTAGATGATCTACTCACGGCAGATCAGCTAAAAAGAATGAATGAACTGAGTCATATTGTAAGCGCCATCCAGGTGGACTTACGAGAAGGCTAAGTCTCTGACAAGCAAGGATTCCGCCAGGGAGCCCGTTCCAGGTCTGGAACGGCAACCGTCCGGAACCAGGCAAAAGACAAAAGACGTGCTTCCCGTTCGGGGAGCCAACCTTGAAAAAAAGCCGGCCATCAGGTCGGCTTTTTCTTTAGCCGGACGCGCTCAATTACGGATTCTTGCAGCCAGGTTTTCTGCCCCGGTTCTAAGTCTTTCTGAGATGGCTCCCAGCTTTTGATTCGCTTCGTTCAGGGACGCGGCCATGTCAGAGATTCTGCGAATGGTTGCCCTGCCTTCCTGCATGGATGCCAGTTGCTCCGAAGCCTCTACTGCGATTTCCCTGGACTTTTGATTCAGCTGGATTGTATGCTTTTCCAGTACATCCACTACCTTGTTTTGCTCCTGAACGGAGCCTCCCATTTCGGAAAGGGACTGCTGCACCTTTTGAATATCCTGGGCCAATCGCTCAACGAATTGGACTGTAGTGTCCGCCGATCGAGCACCACCCAGAATGGATTTCTGAATCTGTTCTACTCTGGCTGAGATTTCCCGCGAACGGCCGCTGGTTTGTTCGGCCAGCTTCCCAACCTCGTCAGCCACAACCTCAAAACCTCGACCATATTCGCCAGCGCGAGCGGCCTCGATCGATGCGTTCAGAGAAAGCATATTCACCTTCTCCGTTATTTCTCCTATGACCTTGACAAGATCTGCAATTGAGCGTCCGCCTCGTTCAATCTCTGCAATCTGATTCTGCAACATTTTCAAATGATTGCTCACATCCGAAAACACTCCTTTCATATTCTCTACAGATTGATTGCTTTGCTCGCTGGTCTGGATCACGGCCTCGTGGGCGCTGCGAAGCTCTCCCACTCGGCCCTGCATTTCCTGACCTGCACTGGCCTGGCCTTCCATGGAGCGATGAATCCTGGCCGTTACGTCCGTCAGCCCTTCAATGGAGGCAGCCACCTCTTCGCTGGCCGCTGCCTGATCCGATGACATCCCGGAAAGCTGTTCCACAAGATCGTTTTGCTCGGTAGCCAGCTCATGGAGTTCGCTGGCTGTAGATGTTGCTTCTGCAAGGGCTGTCTGGAGATTGGTTTTCTGCTGCTCCAGATCTTCTCTTTCTTTCTTTAGATCCGCATTCAATTCTCGAATGCGATCTGCCAGCCCAAGAGAAAGTAAAACCACCTGGAAAACCAGCCCGGCTGGAATCGCCATTCGAGTTACGATATTTGTGGGGATCCAGCCCGGCACCGAGGCTGCGAAAATCAATACACCGATCAGCATCCCCGACCAGGAGATAAGAAATACCCGGGCCGGACGAAACCCTGCTCGAGTTCCTTTCCATGCAGTAATAAACAGGACCGGGATAAATGTTACTACCAGAATCATTCCCGCGATGACGGCAAAGATATAATCTGGAATTAGAGAAAGCGGAAGCAGTAGTAGAAAAAGAGCAGAATAGACAAGGATGGTCTTGTGCAATCCAGGGGCGTACTTCCTGGGCCCCAGAAACTCCAGTATAAAGGAGCCCAGAAATATCAGGGAAAGAGACATTCCCAGTGGAACAGAACGCTCAGCCAGATAGGGAATGTAACCGAGCCCTGCAAGATTGATCAGTCCCATCTCCGAAGCCATAAAGAAAAGTATGGAAATCAAATAGGCACTGTAGGAAAGATACACTCGATCTCGAAGCGAAATATATAAAAGTAGATTGTAGAAGAAGATGATCAGGATACCACCGTAGTAGAGGCCGGTAACCAAACGAAGCTGGGCCGTATTTCTGTAGAAGGCCTCTGGTTCCCAGATCTGTACGGGAAATTTGATGGAATCTCCGCTGGTAGCTCGAGCATAAACCACCACTGTCTCCCCGGCCTGCAATCGCACGGGCAGAACAAAGGTTGAATGCTCCACCGGCCTTGAGTCCAGGGATCGCCCTCTGCCAGTGGAAAACGATTGGCCGTTGGACAAATATACATCCAGCTCATCGTACAACGGATGACCGAATTGTAGTAGCCACCTGCTATCTGCATCTCCCGCCCTCAGAGTGAAGCGAATCCATACTGCCTCTCGAGTCAGGCCAAACCCTGTACCCTGGCCATTCCTGGGCGAAAAACTGCGCCCCTGCACATTTTCATAGGAAACCTGCTTCGAAGGATCTAACCAGTAATCCATATCTGAATCCTGGACTATTCTTGAATCCTCACCAGCACCCGGAACCAGAACCGGTCCGGCCAGAACCGGCGAAGAAATAAGAAGAAATATGGCATAATAGGCAGTTCGAGGGTTCAGAGCAGACATAGAATGAGGAAACTCCGCCACCTGCTTAGTCCCTGAACCTTTCGAGGAAAAGCCTTTTTCCTGCCATCGTAGCAAGCATAACCGGGAAAATCCTTTGACTCCAGAACACCTACGGAAGATTCGGATTGTAACCGCTCCGGTAGCTCAGCTGGATAGAGTGACGGACTTCGAATCCGGAGGTCGCAGGTTCGAATCCTGCTCGGAGCACAATTCACTTTACGGTTGACCAGTTTTGCGAAAGTCGCGTAAACTGGCGGCCAGATCGGAAGTAAGTTCCTAAATTCAGGAAAGTGACAGGGACCACATTCCCGGGAGAGATCAATGAAAACTATGGTAAAAATTCCCGGCATCGAGAACACGCCGGTTATCTACAGAAACCTCAGTTATGATGAGATTTTTGAGCACGAAAAGAAAAATGGCGAAACCAGCCTCACTGCTCAGGGTTCCATGACTGTGGACACCGGTATTTTCACCGGCCGTTCCCCCAAGGATAAATTCTTCGTAAAAGAACCCGTTGCAGAAAAGGATCTGTGGTGGGGAAACATCAACCAGGAAGTGTCGGAAGAAGTTTTCGACGAGCTTCTGGCCAAAGTTCAGGGCCATCTCAGCGAAAAACCTCTGTATGTATTCGATGGTTTCGCTGGCGCTCGGAAGTCCACCAGAATGGTTCTGCGCGTTGTAACGGAAAAAGCCTGGCAGCATCATTTCTGCACAAACATGTTTATCCGTCCTACCGAGCAGGAACTGGAATCCCTGGAACCGGACTTCACCATTCTGAACGCTTCAGGTTTTAGCGACATTGACTGGAAGAAACATGGTCTCCATTCTGAAGTGTTCGTGCTTTTCCATCTGGGTCGCAAGCTGGCCATCATCGGTGGAACCGAGTACGGCGGAGAGATGAAGAAAGGTATCTTCTCCGTAATGAATTTCTACAAGCCTCTGGAAGGCATCCTGACCATGCACTGCTCTGCAAACGTCGGCAAAGATCGAAACGATGCAGCTCTGTTCTTTGGTCTGTCCGGAACCGGAAAAACAACCCTGTCTACAGATCCAAAACGACCACTTATCGGTGACGATGAGCATGGCTGGGATGATGAAGGCATCTGGAACCTGGAAGGCGGATGCTATGCAAAAGTAATCAACCTGAACCCGGATGATGAACCCGACATTTACGCAGCAATCAAGAAAGACGCTCTTCTGGAAAATGTGGTCCTGGAAAGCGATGGCCGTGTAAACTATGGCGATGGTTCCAAAACCGAAAACACTCGCGTAAGTTATCCGATTCACCATATCCCCAATCGAATCGAAAGTGGCGTAGCCGGACATCCGGAAAACATCATCTTTCTGACCTGCGATGCGTTTGGCGTTCTACCTCCTGTAGCACGACTGACTCCGGAGCAGGCCATGTATCACTTCCTTTCTGGCTACACAGCCAAGGTTGCCGGTACGGAACGAGGAGTTACCGAGCCTCAAGCTACTTTCTCAGCATGCTTCGGCGCTGCTTTTATGACTCTGCACCCTACTCGCTATGCGAAACTTCTGGGCGCAAAGATGAAGCAGCATAATACTCGTGCATGGCTTGTGAATACTGGCTGGGCTGGCGGTCCTTATGGCGTCGGTCAGAGAATGAAGATCAAGCTAACTCGATCCATTATCGATGGAATCTTCGACAAGTCTCTGGATCATGACGACTATACTCATGATGATGTTATGAATCTTCAGATCCCCAACAAGCTGCATGACTACGATAAGCAAGTTCTGCACCCCTGGGAATCCTGGGCCAATAAGGAAGACTACGAAGCTCAGCGAAAGAAACTGGCTGGAATGTTCGTAAAGAATTTCGAACAGTACATCCAGGGTGGCGCTGAATTCGATTTCACCGAGTTCGGACCAAAAGCTTAAGGAGCACTGGCTTCCTGAGAGAAGGCCTCCTGCCTGCGGGCTAAGGAGGCCTTTTTTGTATGTTCACAATGCTACATTCCAGCTCCGGGAAACTTTTAGTTGACGGATTCTGGTATGAGCATTCGGAGCGTCGAGACCGCGGCAGGAGCCAGGAAGGAAAAATCGAATTATCCCCATTCATGCAGAATAGAACCCAAAAGCTAAGATTACTTCTGGCTCTGACGCGAAGAGACTATGTAGTTCAATTCGCCGGTGCAGGACTGGGAATTGGCTGGCTTTTCATACAGTATCTCTTTCAAATCGCTCTGTTCTTTTTGATCTTTGGCGTGGTATTGGGAGGCGATAACTCCTCCGACCTGGGTGTAGAGTCTAGAAGGTTAACCGGTCCGGGATTTCTCAACTACCTTCTGGGAGCCATGACACTGTGGTTGCCGCTGTCTGAAATGATTCAAAGATCCGGATCCATCCTCTCCGAGAACCGCTCCTTGATTCGAAGAACTCCGGGAGCCCTGGATGCCATGTCGGCGGTTCCTCTGGTCCAGGCCCTGTTCCATTTTTCCATTCTGTTCATTGCATCCTGTGCCATCGCATGGATGAGTCCATTGTATTCAGAGGTTTCGGCTACCTCCGGTGGACCGGCTACGTTTCCCGTGCCGACCCTGCCGCTGGCCTATCTTACCGGAATTGTCTTTCTTCTCATCTGTCATCCGCTATCTCTCTATTTGCAGAGGGTTTCTGTATTATTGAAGGACCTTTCGCCTATTCTCAGACTTCTACTGCAGATACTGTTCTGGTCAACTCCCATGGTTTATGTTGTGAATCGGGCCGATATTCTTGAAATCATGAGCTGGAATCCTCTCTTTTGCATGGTGGATGTTCAACGCTATCTAACTTACGATCTTCCCATGCAGAGCCCTGCCCTGTCCGGTCTCATCTGTCTGGTGGCGGTATCTATCATTGCTGGAGTGCTCTCCAGATTCAGACTCAGGGAGGTCAGCGCCGATTTCCTTTAGGCATCGGTGTGCGAAATGGCTACAGAACTGACAATCCAGGGACTAAGAAAAGAGTATCCTATATTTTCTACGTTGAGTCAGCGTCTGCGAACGGCCCTGAGCTTTGGACTCTGGCTTCCGGCAAAACGGCACGTAGCCCTCTGCGGCCTGGATCTGGTACTGGGTGGATCCGTGGTTGATCCTGACGAAGGTAGTAAGAATGGCGATGCCGAGGCCGCAACCAATGCATCGATTTCGCCTGCAGTACCGATGAAAGATCGCCATCCAGAGACCGGAGAATCGAGTCCGGATGCAGCAGAATTATACCCTGCTGCAGATTCAGGTCTAACAAAGGAAGCCTCCCCCAGGATGCCGGGCAGGATCATCGGAGTGGTGGGTCCCAACGGAGCGGGAAAATCCACATTGCTTCGCATACTCTCTGGTGTCAGCAGGCCCAGCGCCGGGCGGATTCAATTCCAGGGTAGCATTCGCAGTATTCTGGAGCTGGGCGTTGGATTCAGTGCAGAACTCACCGCCAGACAGAACATTGAACATAACGGGGTACTCTGGAATTACAGCTACAATCAACTCAAAAAAAAGACCGATGAAATTCTTGAATTCGCAGAGATTCAGGATTACGCAGATCAACCCCTGAAGACCTTTTCCACTGGAATGCAGATGCGTCTGGCATTCTCGGTGGCTACGCTGGAGCGAAGCGACCTTCTGCTGGTGGACGAGGCCCTGGCTGTGGGAGATGCAAGCTTTCAGCAAAAATGCCTGAACCGGTTTCGTCAGTATCGAGAGTCCGGTTCATTGATCCTGATTGTCAGTCATGATATGAACCTTCTTCGCAGCGTATGCGATGAGATGGTTCTTCTACATCATGGGCAGCTGGAAATGCAGGGCAGTCCCACCGAAATAGCCAGAAGATACATGGACTTGATCGCCCGGTCCCCGGCTTCATCCGGATCCGGCCATCAGATTTCGGAAGTAAATGGATTGAAAAGTAGCCTGCAGATTCTAAATGAAAGATCTGTTCCAGTGAATCGATTCTACAGCGGCGATAAGGCATTTATTTCCATATCCCTGGAGGCTTCCCGGGATATGCCGGATCTAACCTGTGGGATTCATATCGAAAGTTCTACAGGTGTTCTGGCCTTCGGAACCAACTCCTATCTGTTGAAGCAGGAGTTGCATGGAAGTTTGCAGAGACAGGAGATTCGCTTTTCTCTGAAGTTGAATCTGGGGCCTGGAAAATATACCATCGGCTACTCACTTCATCGAGGAAAGAGTCATGCCACAGATTCCTTCTTCTGGAGCCATGTAAGCGAAAGCTTTGAAATAGAGGCCCCCACCGATCGAATGTTTGAAGGCTATAGCAACCTGGAGCCGGAGATTGAAATCAGAACTGTACAGAACTGAGGTTTCTCTGGAAAAGGTGTATCCGCCAGGTACGGCCCTGGCACTACCTGAGCCAGACAAAGAGGAACTTCTTAATTCTCTGAATTCAAGCTACGAAGACTCCGCACTATTACCTCTCTATATCTCGGTAATTGGTCTGCGAAGAAGTGCCCCCGTAAAGTGGCAGGACCTTAGAAGAGCGATTCGGTTTCAGTTCTTACCGGCGCGGAACCAGTTTACCACACTGTGGCTGGATCTGATATTTCTATTATTTCTAGATCGCCACGCAGATGTTGGGGCCATGGCTCTTTACGGTTCAGCGGCCCGATCTACGCTGGCCGGACCCATTGTTGTTTACAGACTTGTAGCCTCCCGGTTCTTCGAGGGTAGATCATCACCAGGAATTCTTGCTATCACCACAGCCAGAATTCGCCTGGGAATCTGGAAGAGAGTCTTTTACAGAGCGGCGAAGGGATCAGACCAGAGCTCCCGAAGGAAAGACCAGGTGAATACGACATCTGCCCCCTCGGGGTCACAGTTTCCCACACCTCCAACCAAATTAGATACCCACCGAAGCCACTCAGCCATGGGACCCGGGCCATCGTTCCATTCTTCAAAATCCAGTATAGGATTCGTAGTTCCTAGATTTGGTACCGGCTTTGCCGGAGGAATTGAAGCCCTGGCACGACAGGCAGCATCCCTGCTGGCCTCCGATTACAATGTTCATATCTATACAACTTGCGCCACGGATTATTTGACCTGGTCCAATGTATTTTCGGCAGGAACAGATTCCTGGATTGAAAACGGTCATGAGATTTCCATTCATCGCTTTGAAGTAGATCATGAGCGTGATTTGAATCGCTTTGTAAAAATTGAGTCCAGATTGAAGGAACTGCTAAAGCAAAACGAGGCCGTCATTGTTGCCCCCGACCATTCGCACACCCGAGCTCCAAACGAATCGGTGGACAAATCTCTGGTTAGTGAAAGTCAAAAGCATTCGTACGAACGGGAAAGAAACATTGAATCTATTACCGGGGACTGGATTGAAAGTCAGGGCCCCATTAGTAGCTCGCTGGAAGAACAATTTCTGACAGATGTGCAAAAGCTGGATGCAGTAGTCTTTTTTACAATCCAGTATAGCTCCACTATTCGATTGCTCCAGAAGGTAAAAGACCTGGGAAAGCCCCTGGCCGTGGTCCCTGCGGCTCATCCAGACTGGACTCTGGATTTGCCTACCGTTCAAGAGAATCTGCGACTGGCAGATCTGTGGATCACAAGCACCCCGGAAGAAGAGGCCCTGCTGAGAAAAACAGTAGAATCAACTGATGAAGAGCCTCATGCAGCAGTTCATCCAGTGGCAATGCCTGGTGGAATCCCCATCTCCATTCCGGATTCAAATCTCAAGCAGGAGCCCATTCCTTCATTGCAGGGAAAGAATTTCCTTCTATATGTGGGACGCCTGGATCCGTCGAAAGGTGTTGATGATCTGATTGAGTATTTCTTAACGCTAATTGGAACGGATCTGGATTCAGATCTAAAGCTGGTACTTGTGGGTAACTCCGCCATGGCCATTCCCGATCACCCCTCTGTATACTGCACTGGATACATATCCAGCGAAAAACTGGAATGGCTTTATTCGCATGCCCGGGCCCTTATAAATCCATCCGCTTACGAAAGTCTATCAATTGTTCTTCTGGAGGCCTGGGCCCGTGGATTGCCTACCATCGCCAATGGTATGAGCGATGTTATGGTTGCTCAAACCGCTCGCAGTGGCTGTGGTTATTGCTACAGAAGCAAGGAAGAATTCCTGCTGGCAGTGAAAAGTCTGGATGGGCTGCCGGATGTAGAAACACAGGGACCTGCTTTCATTCGTGAATTCTACAATGAGCAGTCCATAGCTGAAAATTACAAAAAGGCCATGCAGTTCCTTTACTTCCAGGAGTGATAGGTTAGAGCCAGGCGAATAAAATCCTTGATCCCCTGAATCCGGTCCTTTCCCTTCAAGGTTTCTGTAGCAGAGAATTGAAGGCCCCTGGTTCCGTCGAACTCAAAATCCGGATGGCCTGCCGTTCTAAATCGATCTACTACTCTGGACTGACAATGAACCCTCAAAAAAAAGGAGGATTCCTTATGCTCCAGGCGTAACGTAGTCCCTTTACCGGATCTGGCGATAAATGAAGGAGCATTCCATTTCAAGGTTTCTTCAACGCCGCCGATGTCAGGATCGCTGGCCACTTCCAGTACCAGCTCCCGTAACTTGTGCAGGTTTTTCTGGATCCCGGCGGAGGCCTCCTGGATAGACTTTTTCGTAGTATCAGGTATTTCGCTTTTCAATGATTTCATCGTAACATGGTTTGTGCTATAGAACTGAATCCAGATTCAGCGAATCTAGATGGATAGTCGCCGCTCATCCAGGGATTTCAGTTCCTCATCGCTGAATCGATGAGCCGAGTTATCCAGTGGTTCGCTGGCATCCTCTCGGTGGTTACATTGAAAACAAATTAGATCTTCTGTCCCCAGGGTATCCAGATTGTAGTTCTCCAGTATCTCTTCTTCAAGCTGAGCCAGACGACTTTCCGGAAACATGGGCTGCCCGCAGCGAGGGCAGGGTTTTACCCTTCCCTGATTTTCATGGGAGTCTATGCTGAAGCGGTCATCAAATACGAAGCATTCCCCTTCCCAGAATCCATCCGGATACTTTTTCAAGTAATTGATAATTCCGCCTTCGATTTGAAATACATTTTCGTAGCCCTTGCTCCGCATAAAAGGGACCACTTTTTCGCAGCGAATGCCACCTGTGCAGAAAGTTACCAGGGTCTTTCCCTGAAACTTGTCGAGGGTCTGGTATTTTTCTCTGAAATCCGAAAATTTCTCCAGGGGCATGCGATAGGCCCCTTTAAAAGAGCCTACCAGGGACTCAAAATCGTTTCGCACATCCACCGGTACAACTTCGCCCGCCTCCATCATTCGATGAAACTCTTCCGGGCTCAAGAAGCGGCCTTCGTTGGCGCTCCAGTCGATGGGCTCTCCAAAAGTTATGATTTCTGCTTTTACCTTTAGCCGGAGTCTGCGAAACACATAGTGATCCCGACCGGTACTTTGTCGCTTAATCTCTGCATCCCTGAGAAAGGATAATCGGGAATCGGCCAGCACCTCCGACAGAAATGCATCCAGATTTTCCGGAAGACCGCAGAATCCACAGTTGATGCCTTCCGTGGCAATAAGCACGGTTCCGTGAAGCTCATGCCTTTCTGCAAATTCCAGCAAATGATTTCCCAGACTTTCAGGATCATCGATGGCAGCGAAACGATAAAAGTTGATTACGTCTCCGGTGCGACCGTCTGGATACTTTCTACGTCGGGCCATTCATCCAACGAAGTGGGACGATGCACCAGGGCAAGCGGAAAACCGTCCCAAATTGGAAATGCTACCAGAAGCCCTTTTGAATCCGGCCCCAAAATCGGGCCAGCTCTGCCGGCAACGGAAACAGGGACACATCCATCTGGACTTTCTTTATCTGTAACTCCGGTCCCGAATTATAATCCGGTGCGACAGCTCCTGCAGAATGCACTAGAATCCGCGCATGAAATCAGCTGGAATGAAAATTCTTTCTGCCTCCGGAGTTCTGGTACTCGCGGCCATTTCCTGCAGCAAGCCCCAGGAGTTGAGCTCGGCTCTGCTATCTCTGCTGGGTCCGGAACCTGGCAACGGCAATGATGGTAAGAGCCTGCCCATCATTGCTCCTGGAATTTCCATCGATATAGACGGTGATGGAGAGAATGATATTTCCTTTCTGGACTCTACAGGGTCCGGTTCGGCGGATTCCATTACGGCCCTTCAAACGGGCTACCCGCAATGGTTTTTTAGCAGCGATGGAAGTATCGATACGGATGGCGATGGCGACGCTGATTACTATTTTTGTGTAGAGGGAACGGATTATCGCATCATGACTGGTCCGGACTGCACCGGTTCTGCAATCCAGTTGATTGATAGTGGCGATGGGTATTTCGATGGAATCGATTCGAACCTGGACGGAATCATCGATGATCACAGCCTGGCTCACATTCAAGTCGATTCCACGGCTCCCGAGGTAAGCCTCTCTGGTTCCGGTCCGGGATCCTATGCCTCGGCCCAATCGGTGATCATTCAATGCACAGATAACATCGCAGCCTCAAATATCTCATTTACCACAGATAATACCGATCCGAATTTCACTGGAAATGGGACGGTAACGATTCCTCCCTCTACCAGCCTGAACATAGGGACCGCCGGTGACGGTACATACTATTTGAAATACATCTGCCGGGATGCTGCCGGAAATTCCAGTCCGGTTCAGACGGCAGTTTACACTATCGATTCGCAGGTGCCGAACATCACATTCAATGCCAGTTGCACTTCTTACGTGTCCGCCGGGGATGTGACCTGCAAGTGGCAAAGCGATCGATCAGCAAATGCTCGAATCATCAAGAATGGGGGAACCGCCGATGACTGCTCGGACGGTTCGCCGGTCACAGGAACGCAGATAAGTGGGCCGGTGCCAGCCAATACAGAGATAACAACTACAATCTCCACAGCCAGTCTGGAATCCGGCCTGAATTCAGTACGATTCTGCGTTCCCAATTCGGCGGGACTCTATGCCATAGCCACACAGGAAATCATTAAAGACAGCGAAGTTCCCGCAACGGTCATAGACGCACCCTCTGGTCCTGGTCCCTTTCCCGGAGGAACGAGTCTGACTTTGAGCTGTTCTGATTCCGGTGAATCCGGATGCCTGGCCATTGCCTACACATTCTATGGTTCGGACCCTGAGTTCTCGGGCACTGCACTGACCAACGGCTCAAGTTATGCGAACAGCGTTGCACTTCCCGATGGATCTTATACAATCAAAGCACGATCGGTGGACCGGGCCGGAAATAGTTCTCCCGTTGTGACCCGAAGCGTGTATATCGGCGCGCCGCCGGCTCCTACGAATCTATCTGCCACTGCATCGAATGGCCAGGTAACTCTTGGCTGGGATTCGGTAGATAATGCAACTGGATACACAGTCTATTATGCGACAGCCAGCGGAGTGGATACTTCCGATAGCAGCCAGGCTTCTGCATCCAATTTCGCAACCATTACCGGTTTAACCAATGGCATAACCTACTATTTCGTGGTCACGGCTACCCATGCCGGCGGCACAAGCCCTGTGAGCACCGAAGCCAGTGCTCTGCCCTCGGCAGGACCGCCACCACTATTCTTCTCAGAATATGTTGAGGGAACTGCCAACAACAAAGCCCTGGAAATCTTTAATCCCGGTGCCGGTACATTGGATATGACCGGTTGTAGCATTCATGCATACATGAGCGGTGCCGCCACCGCATCGTTCAGTTTTAGCCTCACGAATTCTATAAACAGCATGGACACATATGTTCTCTGCCACAGTTCCGCCTCAGCCACTCTTTCGACATACTGTGATGCATTCACGTCCACAGTGATGAACTTCAATGGCGATGATGCTCTGGAGTTGGAATGCGCCGGTCAGACCCTGGATGTAATTGGCCAGATCGGCCTTGATCCAGGCAATGCATGGAGTGCCTTTCTAGCAGGTCTATCCACCCAGGACAGGACCATCCGAAGAAAATGTGCGGTGTCTTCCGGGGATTCAAATGGCGCCGATCTGTTTGATATTACGGTCCAATGGGATCCCTACTCGATAGACACATTCGCAGACCTTGGATCCCATACAACATGCTATTAAGGCAAAGAGGCTGGCATTTTCTCTCCGAATCGGATAAATAAGGAGGTCTGACGCGATGAAAGCTGGGCTATTCGCAATACTATTCGCCTTTCTGTACCTTAACTCATCCTGTCTGGGTATGGTCATGAACGGCGTTGGCACAGTTGTGGGATGGCCGCTGGCATACACAGAGCGAAAGCTCGTTGAGGGTGGAATAATGGACTGCGAAACAGGTAGCGACGAGGACAGGGAAACCCTTGGAGGCGATGTAATGCTGGTTTTTACTATGGTCGGCCTGATTGCCGACGTTGCCTATTTGATTATCCCGCCCATTAGCTGCATTTATTACACAGGATACCAGGCTTCAGACAATGATATTCATGCGAAAGTCTGGACATATGCAAAGGAGAAAGCTTCTTCCTGGAAAGCCACTGGCTCCAGCTGTGTGGATCAGGAATTGGTCGAATCGATCGAGAAAGAACGGGCTGAGAGAGAGTTGCTGCAGAGAATAGAAAGCAACCGGGGACCGGTTCCGGCTACACACTCCGGTCCGATCTATGATCCCGGCCATCCAGAACGGAAAGCCGAGTACAGCTTCCCTGCGAATATCCTGGAAATGCCAGAGAGTCAATATCCCGAGCAACGGAGTGCTTATTGTGTTCAGCGCTTCAGACCGGTCCTCAGGCAAATTTTCCTGAGAAACCTGAAAGAAACAGAACGGGTAGAAATAGAAACTGTAGAAGAATGTAGATTCGATAGAAATCGCAGTAAGTGTAAGTGCTCAATTCAGGTCTTAATTCAGGAATAGGCCGGCGACGGTGTTGGAAGGGGAATCGTGTTCTTTGATACAGACCGTGAAACCTCGAAAAGGTATAATCTTCACCGATCATTTTTGAAGGTAGGTGCAGGGGAATATACTGGAAATTCAGTTGATATACCAGCTGTAACAGGATGGACTTCGTTTTCTGGAGTTCCCATGCTATTGAAGTATACCATCCGTCCCGGAGATTCCTCGGACGATATTAGAGACAAAAAATTGTTCATTCCAATGCTCATCGTGGCGGTGGTCCTGAGCGTCATAATCGGCCTGGTTGAATACCTGACCCTGGGAACACTGCCGGCACTTCTTCCCTTTGTCCTGGGGGCCATGTTCTTTGTAAACCTGCTGCTACTTATGGCCACGGGAAGCATCGCTCTGAGTCACAATATTGCTTTTCTGTCCTTACTGACGATTCCCGCATTGAATCAATGGTCTCTGGGCGGCTTTGTGGCTACCGGTGGCATCGCTATCTGGGGCCTGGGTGGACCCTTCGGAGCAATGATTTTTCGCAGCCGCACCGAAGCCCTGATTCAATTTCTACTCTTCATTATAGTATTTGCTGTTTCGGTTCTATGCGAAACCTGGTATCCTTCTCCCTGGCCTTCGATTCCGCAAGAAGCTTCCACCTATCTCTTGCTGGGAAATTTCTCAGCCTTTATGTGCTATATAATGTTAAACGTAATGCATTTTCGCCTGCAGAGAGATGAAGCTCAACAGGCACTTACACAAAAGCACAGTCTTCTTCAGGAGGAGCAGAATCGATCGGAGAATCTGCTCTTAAATGTTTTACCGGAACGCATTGCTCAGAGACTGAAAAACGAACCGGGACCCATCGCGGAAGGCTTTGATAATGTATGTATCATTTTCGCAGACATAGCGAACTTCACTCCTCTTGCATCTAGAATTCCACCCACGAGACTGGTGAGCATCCTGAATCAGATCTTTTCCCGGTTCGACGATATTGCCGACACCTATGGACTGGAAAAGATAAAAACCCTGGGAGATGCCTACATGGCCGCAGCAGGGCTGCCAGAAAAAGTGGATCGACCGGCCCATCGATGCGCCGAGGCGGCCCTGGCCATGCAGAAAGCGTTGCGAGAGATGCAAATCCGCGAGGCTCCGGATATTCAGCTAAGGATTGGCATACATTGCGGGCCAGTAGTCGCCGGCGTCATTGGCCGAAAGAAATTTATCTATGATTTATGGGGTGATGCCGTGAATACAGCCAGCCGGATGGAATCTCACGGAAGCGAAGGCAGAATCCATTTAAGCACAGAAGCAAAGAATTTGCTGGAGGCTGAATTCGAACTTGAGAATCGAGGTACCATAGACATCAAGGGCAAAGGCCCCATGGAGACGGCGTACCTGCTCTATAAGAAAACAAACATCCCTCGAGCGAGTTAGTTCAGAGCTCGCGGATTTAGCATATTGAGTCTGTCTGGATGCCGCTGACAAAGAGGATGCGATATCATAGAAAAACCATAGTCAAAGGAAATCGACGGTTTCGCAGCATTCTAGCTGACAGGGCTCACAAAGGAATGAATCCCTCTTCGGCGCTATATAGCATTCCCCGGGACTTATCCAGGAGGGCCCGCTGCAATGCCTTCTCGGCCGTCCGCAATGTATCTTTGAAAGCACGCCGTAGCCCATCTTCCATCCTTGCTGGATCGGAAAAATCTGACTCAAGTAAGCTCCGGACAGCCCAGCCGCCCTGGAGCTGCAGTGGTTTACCATCCTTTCGCACCAGAGTTTCCAACCTCTCCTGGATTTCCCGGTGCTTTCGACTGCATTGGTCCATGGTGTGATCCACCGCATAGATCAGGAAGTCAGATAACCCGGATCGAACTATAACCATGGAATCGCTGCTACAAAGTCTTAAATGCGAAGCCGCTTGAATCAATACCTGGTCCACAGCCGCCTGCCCCTGGTGCTCCCGGTAGGAATCCATGTCCGCCAATCGAAGGTGAGCCGCAGAGATGTGACGGCAGGGAATGCCGGAGTGCCGAAGGGTCCAGGCTACACGTCGTGACAGAATCCTTGCTACCTCTGAATTTGTGGGTAAGCCTGTAACACTGTCCAGACGATCGCTGGACACCTCAAAGGTTACATCTTTAAAAACGAAAAGATAGCCAGTAACTACTTCGGTGGCGGAGATAAGGGGCAGAATGGTTCGCTCCAGATACAATGGGCCTCGCCGATAAAAATCGGAAACGGTTTCATCCGAAATCTGCATCGGCAGGCTGAACAGGGCAAGCTCGGATGGCTCCTCCTGTTTCAGATGCCTTTGAATTTGGCTTAGTGACCATCCATGCCAGACATCCAGTTCTCGATTCAGCAAAAGCTCCAGGCGGTGGTTGTAGTGCATGAGCTGACCATCGCCGGCTCCTTCAATAACCATCAATCCCATCTGAAGTGAATCCAGAACGGACCGGGTGCGCTCCATCTGAACAACATGGAGAGATTCCAGATATTCATGGGTGGACTGGATAATGCCCTGTCTTCTGTGGGCATCCACAACCTGAAACAGATAGCGATTCCAATCCGAGTCTTCCTCTTCGAAACGGAAGTGCCGGACCCCAAGAGATGCCAGGTCTGCTGCTACCTGCGCCCCGGTGGCCGAGCGCTGCAGCACAACAATCAAGGGAGCTCCAGATCGAAGCAGGGTTTGCACTAAATCAGAAGATGGATGGACGGAAGACCAGTGCAGAATGATTGCTTCTGGATGTTGCCTGGATAACAGCCTCTCAAGCTCCTCCGGGTCCGGCGGAAAGCAAGAGCACCGCTGATTAAGCAGGCCTGCTAACTGACGGCCTTCTTCGTTCCCTGCCACTACAAGAATCAAATCCCTGCTAATGTGCCCTATAAGTCCTGGCCTTTCCAGCACAAAATCATGGCGACCCAGGCTTGCAACCGGGCATTGGAAAACGGTGCGCCCTATCTACGGGCCCGAACCAGAATCCGAACAGGGGCAGGCAGACCATCCTTGAGAAAGCCCGGGCGTTCAGTATCCAGGAATTCCTCCAGAACGGGCATACCGGTATCGCCGTTTAACTCCCCTGAATAGTCCCAGGTTTCCAAAGTTTCAATATCTCGATAGCCGCTACGATGAAGATAATTGCACAGAGTCACAGAATCGGGTACATGCCAGATTCCCCGGGCTCCTGCATATTTACCGGCCGGAAGTATGGCTCTGGGATAAGGAGCATTCGGATCATCCGGAATGCCCATGGACTCCAGATAAAGTACCCCGCCCGTTTTCAATGCTCCATGAATGGTACGAAGCAATTCAATGGGATCGGTCCGATGGTAGATGACGCCCCAGCAAAGAATGGCATCGAAGGTCTTGCCGGCCAGTTCCAACGAACCAGGCTGATCGGCGGACTCAGCGGCACCGCGCTTTTCTGAAACCGTGCCGGCCGAATCAACAGCGCCGGTTCGACTTATGGCATTGCCCCCGTGCTTTTCTGAACCCGCGGCGGCTGACTCAATACCAGCGGTTCCAATTAAAGAATCCTCCCTGCGCTTTACTGAATCTGCGCCAGCCGAATCAACAGCGCCGGTTCCACTTATGGCATTGCCCCCGTGCATTTCTGAACCCGCGGCGGCCGGCGAGTCCGCGCCGGCCGAATGGTTCAGACCAGCAGTTCTTTTCTGAGGCCCTTTCAGTGCCTGGTGATCCGCTGGGATGAACTTTATATTACGGACTGGATGGCCGGGTTCCAGCATCTCTTGAAGAAAACGAAACTGCCGGTAGAAGGGAGGCGCGGGATCCAGCCCGTAGATCTGGCCGGACTGCTTTAGCTCCAGAAGACGAATCAGATAATAGCCGTTGTTGCAGCCCAGATCCAGGACATCGCCGGATCGTATGGCCGGGTCCTCGGCAAGATAGGGATTACAATGCTTCCATTTGGCATCGCTATTCCAGTGCGAAGCGACCTCCTCGCCGAAAAAGGAAAAGGGGCCCTTTCGATAGGGCCCCAGTTCATTCAGCCAGTAACTCAGCTGCTGTTTGTCATCCTCGCTTAAACCTGGTCCGGGGCCATTTTCTACGGTGAGCGGCTGTCCCACTTCAATGGTGGGCCCGATCCTCAAATGCCGGGTGCGGATGCTTCTCGCAAATTCCAGAGCGCGTTGAAAGGATGACTCCACTGGAATTACTTCAGAGCAACCCTGTCTTTGTCCAGACCCAGTTTGTATTCTTTATCTGCCGAGAAATCTCCCTTGAGAATGGCCTGGCTAAGTGTATTGCCCACATCCTTCTGAATCAATCTCTTCAGTGGCCTCGCCCCGAACTGAGGATCATACCCCTTCTTCGCCAGATAGTTGATCAAGGCGCTCTCTACTTTTACATTCAATCCAGCTTCCCGGGCTCTCTGAATAATCTTTCGAATCTGGATCTTCACTATGTCTTTTAGAGCTTCCTCTGTGATCGGATGATAGTAGATGGTATCGTCCAGTCGGTTGAGAAATTCCGGCCGGAAGAAGGTATGCAGTTCCCTTTCAATCAGCTCCTGTTTCTCCTCCTCGGATTTTGAGCTATCCATTAGATGATGGCTTCCAATATTCGAAGTCATAATGACGATGGTATTTTGAAAATCCACCATCCGGCCTTTCGAGTCAGTAAGCCTTCCATCGTCGAATAACTGCAAAAACAGATTGAACACATCCGGATGCGCCTTCTCTACCTCATCAAAAAGAATCACCTGGTAGGGCCTTCGGCGCACCGCCTCGGTTAGCTGGCCACCTTCATCATAGCCTACATATCCTGGAGGGGCACCGATGAGCCTGGCCACAGCATGCTTTTCCATGTACTCAGACATATCGATTCGCAGCATGGCATTCTCATCATCGAAAAGAAATTTGCTGAGAGCACGAGCCGTTTCGGTCTTTCCCACACCTGTGGGGCCCACGAAAAGGAAGACACCCACCGGTCGATTGGGATCGCTGAGTCCACTTCGATTTCTGAGGATGGCCTCGCTTACTTCCTGAAGAGCATGATCCTGACCGATGACTGTGGTCTTTAACTGATCGAACATGCCCAGAAGCTTTTCCTTTTCCCCCTGCATCATCCTGGAAACAGGGATGCCAGTCCATCGAGAGACAATGGTAGCAATGTCTTCATCGGTAACTTCTTCTTTTAGATACTGCTTCTTACTCTCTTCAATCTTCTTTTCCAGAGCCTTGAGCATGTTCTCGAGAGTAACCAGTTTGCCGTAGCGAATCTCAGCCACTCGATTCAAGTCTCCAATTCGTTCGGCCTCTTTTTCCTGCATCCTCCAGGAATCGATTTCTTCACGCAGGGATTTGGCTTTCTCCACATCCACTCGTTCTGCTTCCCAGACGCCTTTCTTGTTTACGAATTCCTCTTCCAGGTTGGCCAGTTCCCGACCCACCACTTCCAGTCGCTCTTTGGAGGCCGGGTCCTTTTCCTTTTTAAGAGCCTCTCTTTCAATCTTCAATGACTGAATTCGCTTGGAGATGATATCCAGCTCTTCTGGCAGTGAATCCAATTCGATGCGCATCTTACTCATGGCTTCATCGATCAAGTCCACAGCTTTATCCGGAAGGAATCGATCGGTGATATAGCGATTGGAAAGCTTGGCTGCAGCCACAAGAGCGCTGTCTGTCACTCGTATACCATGGTGCAATTCGTAGCGATCCTTCAGTCCACGCAGGATGGTAACTGTCTCTTCTTCTGAAGGCTCCTTCACATATACCGGCTGGAATCGGCGCTCCAGCGCCTGGTCTTTTTCAATGTACTTCTGGTATTCTTTGAGCGTTGTAGCTCCAATACAGCGGAGATCTCCCCTGGCCAGAGCCGGTTTGATCATGTTGGAAGCATCCAGGGACCCTTCTGCGGCGCCGGCCCCTACAATTGTATGGATTTCATCTATAAAGAGGATAATCCGTCCATCGCTTCGCTGCACCTCATTTAGAAGTGCTTTGAATCGATCTTCAAACTCCCCTCGATACTTGGCACCTGCAATCATGGAGCCCAGATCCAGTGCATAGAGTTCCTTATCCAGAAGGCCTTCCGGAACTTCTCCGGCCACGATTTTGCCGGCCAGACCTTCCACAATGGCTGTTTTACCGGTTCCGGGTTCTCCAATCAGTATTGGATTGTTTTTGGTACGTCGACTGAGTACCTGCATGATTCTGCGAATTTCTTCATCACGACCGATAACCGGATCGAGTTTTCCCTTTCGTGCGGAGTCGTTCAGGTTTCGGGCATACTTGGAAAGTGCTTCTATAGTATCTTCTGGATTATCGCTGGTAACGGGTTGACCGCCTCGCATTTCGTTGACCGCCTGCTTGATTTCTTTTGGATCCAGACCCAGTCGTTTTAGTTCACCGGTAAGGCGTTGACTTTCATCTTCCAGGTAGGCCAGTGCAATGTGCTCGGTGGACAGATATTGATCGTCCCTATTCTTGGCGATCTTATCTGCTCTTTGCAAGAGCTGAGCAAATCCCCGGGACGGTCGTATCTCCATTTCTCCTTCGGCTCTTGGCAATGTGCCCAGATACCCTTCCAGGAGTCCCAGCACTGTGCTTTGAGACACACCCATGCGCTCCAGAAGCATGGGACCCATCCCTTCTTCCTGGCGAAAAATCTCATAAAGAAGATGCTCCGGCATCACTTCCGGATTTCCCCTTTCCTGAGCTAGCTCCTGCGCATTCTCAATCGCTTCATGGGCTTTGGTTGTTAGTTTATCAAGTTTCATAGCTTCACTTCTGTTTACAGGATCTATATCGATCCAGGAGCATCATTTCATTCTAGCGAACGGCCCCAGGACCCTCTCGAATCAAGGGCTCTATGCTCGGATATCCTCCGGGACCTGCCTGTTTCAAGTCTGCACCGAGCAATTCCTTTGAGCGACACTTTCTATCATTATTGCATGTAGCAAGTAACTAGCAAGGATTGGACCAGGCTTTCTCACATGCATCGGGTGATCTACGTTATTCTGAAGCAAAGTCATTGTCGAAATGTCAGGGCGCCAGGTAAGAATGGCATCCACCTATTTTTCTGAGACTGGTTCTCAATAAACAGCAAAACCCTGAATTTTTATCTGAAAAGAATGCAGCGCTGGCAGATTCTATTGACAGCCTCATTGCAAATCCATTCTTGTTCAAGGCGGGATCAGCGATCATCGCAGCGCTTCCGCCAATTTGGAAAAAGGGCACAAGCCAAATGGCACCTCTTCTAAGAATCGCAAAGAAGCACGGAATCAAATTTGTATTACTCTTCGCTTTAATCGGCGCATTTGTATACCTGTACGGAGTCAATCCGAAGTATCAGGGCTACGCAGCCGATCAACCCATCCCATTCAGCCACAAGATACATGCAGGCGAACTAGGCGTCGATTGTCAGTTCTGCCATACAAGTGTGGATAAGAGTGCGATGGCCAGCGTACCGGACACAGCAACATGTATGAAATGCCATGCATACGTTGCTTCCGATAGTCCGGACATCCAGTATCTGCGGAAGACCTATGAAAAAGGTATTCCCATGCGCTGGAACAAGGTCCATGATCTACCGGATCATGCGAAGTTCTCACACAAAGTGCACATCGCCCGTGGATTTGATTGCACCCAGTGCCACGGCAACATCGCGGAAATGGACAAAGTGGAAGTTGCCAGCGAATTTAACATGGGCTGGTGCGTTAACTGTCACCGTGAACAGGCTGAGAAAATGAACCTGGACAGGTCCCCCGGTAGCAACCATAGCCTGGGCATTACCGATTGTAGCACCTGTCACTATTGAGATCACTGGAAGGAACCTGGTTGGATTTCATGGAAACAAAGAATAGAACTAGAAAATACTGGCAATCCCTGGAACAGAGGAATGCCCCCCCTGTAGAAAACTACAAGGAACCCGAGTTTGGCATGTCCAAGAATGAGATGGTGGCCGAGCTCAAGAAGAAGCCTGTAAGCAGAAAGAACTTCCTGAAATTTATGGGCGCCGGAGCTGTACTGGTTCAGGCAGCCTGCCGACGTCCCACCGAACAGATTGTTCCTGCGGTAATTCGTCCGCCAGAAGACATTCCAGGTGAAGCGAACTATTATTCCACTGTAGCACCGGACGGAACCGGTCTGGTTGTGCGCACCATGAATGCACGGCCCAATAAGATCTCCGGAAACCCCGAGCATCCACTGACTCGCGGCGGTGTATCCTCCTATGACGTGGCCAGCATCATGGATCTGTATGATCCAGATCGAATCCGCAAGCCAGCTCGTCTTAACAACGGTAAAAAGAAACGAGCTTCCAGAGATGCAATTATCTCCGAAATCCAGGCCGAGATCAAGAAAGGAGACTATGTTCTTCTTACCGGCCCCATCGACAGCCCTACATCTCGCAAACTGATCCGCGACTTCCTGGGAGCGAATCCCGGTGGTAAGCATGTTGAGTTCCGTGCAGATCCCACACTGCGACAGATTTCTGAAAGTCAAAAGGCCTCCTACGGCGAAGCTGTGGTGCCCTTCTATCGCTTTGACCGGGCCAATCTGGTACTGGCCATTGATGCGGACTTCCTGGGAACCATGGGCCTGCCAGCGGCGCACACCGCTGATTTCGCAGCTCGCAGGGATCCAACACAGGGAAAACCTGCAAGACTAATCGCCATTGAATCTATGTTCAGCCTTACCGGCTCCAATGCGGACCGACGCATTCCGGTACGACCCGGGGACCAGACCGCTGTTGCTCTGGCTCTGGCCGCTCATATTACATTGAATCTGAAAGTAGGTCCCTACACCGGCAACGGCCAGGTGCGAGGACTGCTAGAGAATTACACTCCTGAGCGCGTAGCTGAATTACTCAAGCTGGATCAGACTGCCATTGAAAAGACCGCAGAAGAACTCTGGGCCAACCGTGGCAAAGGGCTGGTGCTGGGAGGATCTCCTCTGGCAGCCACCGGTCGTCAGGCTACCCTGGGTATTGCAGTCAACCTGCTTAACGATATCTGCGGCAACGATGGGATCACTGTCGATTATCGCAATTCTCTGAACTACTCTGCTGGTATCTCCGATCCTGATATGCTTTCTCTTCTGGCGGATTGTCAGGCCGGAAAAATCAAGACATTGATCGTCTCTGGCGCAAACATCAATTACCATCTGCCGCAAAGTGCGAAGGTAAAAGAAGCGCTGGCTGCAGTTCCCTATGTGGCGGCTATCAACGATCGAATCGATGAGACTTCAAAACTGGCAAAGTCCATTCTCCCTCTGAGCCATTTCCTGGAATCCTGGGGAGATCGAGAAGTCATGGATGGCATCGCCGCCATTCAGCAGCCTACGGTTAGGCCCATTTTTGATTCTGCCAGTCTGGAAGATTATCTAATCCAGATCAGCGGTGGAACACTGGGTGGTTCTTCTGACTTTCATAGCTATCTCAAGGCAGCGTGGGCCCCTCGCGCAGGTGGTAACTTTCAGAAATTCTGGGTCAAAGTCCTTCAGGACGGATTCCATGCACCGGATGCTGGAAAGCTAAAAGGCAATGCCCCGGCTCGCCGCTTCAATGCTGGATCCCTAAATAACCTGCCTAGAAGCGTTGATGAAAAGGACGGTCTCAAACTGGGACTGTTCATGGGTGTTCCTGTACGAGATGGAAGCCTGGCCAACAATGCGTATCGCATGGAATTGCCAGACCCTGTTACCAAGATTGTCTGGGAAAACTATGCTGCCATGCTGCCCGCAACAGCCAGAAAGCTGAAGCTCAACCAGGGAACCATTGTAAGGATAAAAGCTGGAGAAACCACTCTGGAACTGCCAGTGCATATGCAACCAGGTATCCATCCGGATGCTGTTCTGGTAGCCCTGGGCTATGGTCGCACGGCAGTGGGCAAGGTCGGAAACAACCGCGGAGTGAATGCCATATCTGTGGCTATCACAGGCGATGATTCGCTGACCCTGTCCGGTCTTACGGTTACTCTGGAAAATACTGGAGACCGAAAGAAACTGGGAAATACACAGACTGTGTATCGCACCGGGATGAACGAACCGGATAACTTTCCCGGTATTTCAGATGATATTCCTTATGCTCCCTTTGCTGGTTCCACTCAGTATACTCAGGAGCAGCGGCCCATCATCCTGGAAGCCAGCTATAGCGACTATAACAAGTCCAAAGATATATTGTTTGAGCATACCGTAGAGCATCCTCAAAACGCCGGGCTCATGAAAGCCTGGGAATATGAGAACCTCCGCTGGCACATGGTGATTGATCTTTCCAAGTGCACGGGCTGTGGTTCCTGCGTTACCAGTTGTAACCTGGAAAACAATATTCCTATGGTGGGACCGGAAGAGGTTTCTGTAGGCCGCGAAATGCACTGGCTTCGCATCGATCGGTATTACAGCGGATCTGAAGAGAATCCTGCTGTAAGCCATCAGCCAATGCTCTGCCAGCAATGCGAAAATGCACCCTGTGAGAACGTTTGCCCGGTGGCAGCCACCACGCATAACTCCGAAGGTCTGAATGTAATGACCTACAACCGCTGTGTGGGAACCAGATACTGCGCCAACAACTGTCCTTACAAAGTGCGCCGCTTCAACTGGTTTGAAAACTGGTATTATATGGAAGGTCTTGAGAGAAAGCTCCGAGATCCAATGCAACTGGGGCTGAACCCCAACGTAACCGTTCGATCAAGAGGGGTTATGGAAAAATGCACCTTCTGCGTGCAGCGAATCAATGCCGCTCGCCAGGACATGAAAGTTCGTGGTGATAAGAAAATGAAAGACGGCACCGTGGTTACTGCCTGTCAGGAAGTTTGCGCTGCTGGAGCCATTACCTTTGGCGACATCAACGATGATTCGTCCGCTGTTTATCAGCTGGCAAAGAAAGATAAGCGAAGATACCGCGTCCTGGATTTCCTGGGCGTAGAGCCTTCCGTGACCTATCTTGCGAAAATTCGCAATCCTATGGCTTAATTGAGAAAGGGACGAACTAAAAATGGCCGATAGCACAGAAACTCTGGAAAAAGTTGAGCTTGTTCAAGGGAACAAGAGTTACAGCGATGTTAACCAGGACATTACGCGCCCTCTAGATACCTTCCCCGAGAAATGGTGGTGGGGTGCCTTTGCAGTGGCCCTGGGACTTCTGACTCTACTCGTGGTTGAGATTGGATACCTGATCGCCACCGGTATGGGTGTGGTTGGTGTGAACGTTCCAGTAAGCTGGGGTTCTTTCATTATCACCTTCGTCTTCTGGATTGGTATTGGTCATGCCGGTACCCTGATTTCTGCGATTCTGTATATCTTCCGCCAGGAATGGAGAACTGCTGTAAACCGCTCCGCTGAAGCCATGACGATTTTCGCTGTGGCCTGCGCCGGTATTTATCCTTTGATCCACGTAGGTCGCCCCTGGTTCACTTTCTGGCTATTTCCTTACCCCAACGAAAGGGGAACCCTGTGGCCGAACTTCCGCTCCCCACTTCTCTGGGACCTTTTTGCCATCTCTACCTATCTTACCATTTCACTGGTATTCTGGTATATGGGTCTTATCCCTGACTTTGCTTCCGTAAGAGATAAGATTAAAGGCGGGGAATGGTTCAACAAGCTGCGTAAGAATGTTTATTCCGTGCTTTCCATGGGCTGGGTAGGATCGGCTCGCGCCTGGTCTCATTATGAAACTACGGCCATGATTCTAGCCGGACTTTCCGCACCTCTGGTACTTTCTGTTCACACTATTGTATCCTTTGACTTTGCTACATCCGTGATTCCCGGATGGCACACCACCATCTTCCCGCCCTACTTTGTGGCAGGAGCGATTTTTTCCGGATTCGGAATGGTGCTCACTCTTTTGATCCTCATGCGAGAGCTATTCGGGTTCAAGGAGTACATCACCATCAAGCACCTGGAAAACATGGCCAAAATTACCATGCTGACCGGAACCCTGGTGGGCCTGGCCTACACTACGGAGTTCTTCATCGCCTGGTATTCTGGCTCCAAATTTGAAGGATTCGCATTTATCAACCGTATGCTCGGACCATACTGGTGGTCCTACTGGATCATGGTATCCTGTAATGTGATTTCTCCGCAGCTGTTCTGGTTCAAAAAGATTCGAACCAATCCTGTGGCGCTGTGGATCATCAGTATCTTTGTAAACATTGGTATGTGGTTCGAGCGGTATGTAATTGTTGTTACCAGTCTGCATCGGGATTTCCTCCCTTCCAGCTGGGACCTTTATATCATGACCATTCATGACTTTGGAATTCTGATCGGATCATTCGGATTGTTTTTCACCCTGTTCCTGCTATTCATGAGGTTCTTCCCCACCATCGCGATGGCAGAGATCAAGACTGTAATGAAAAGCCCGGGCGCCCGGGGCTATGGCGGAGGCCATTAATCCAGGGACATCTGGCAGGTAATTATGGAAAAGCTAAACGCTATGACAGAAAAGCTGGAGCAATTCTTCGACCGGTTCTTTGAGAAGCAGTATATTGCCTTCCGGAACCTACTGGACAAAGCTTTCGAATACACCTATCGCGAAACTCAGAAAGGTGTATTCGGGCTGTTCAACACTCCAGAACAGATTGCGGATGCTGCAAAGAAGACCAAAGAGAAAGGCTTTACCAACTTCGATTGCCTTACTCCCTTTCCAGTTCATGGACTGGAATTCGATATGGGCTTTAAGCGATCCAAGTTGCCTTACGTTACTTTCTTCGCAGGCCTCACTGGATTCACCATCGCATTCCTTTTGCAGTTCATTGTGCATGAGCAGGTAATTCATTACACCATCACACGTGCAATCGATGCCTATCCGAACCTGAACTCCTATCCATTGAACATCGGTGGCAAGCCTACCTATAGCTGGCCCGCCATGATCCCTATCTGCTTCGAGCTTACCGTTCTATTTGGCGGCCTGGGCACGGTAGCAGGACTGTTTATGATTTCCAGGATTCCCAAACCTTTCCGCAAGGTTCTGCATCCTTCCATTACAGATGATAAATTCTGTCTCTGGATTCCGGAAGATTCTGCCAACTATGATGAAGAAGGCGTGAAGACATTCATGCAGGAGCTGGGCGCAGAAGAGATAACTTCGGTTAAGGAGTCGGCGTAGCCCGGAAATAAAATGATCGAAAAGGCAACGAATATGAATCCCGTTTCCCGCATTATTACTCTGGCCATGACTTCTGCAATGCTTGTGTTTGTAGCGCAATGCAACTTCGCAGGAAACGAATCCGGTATCCACTTCTTTCTGGATATGCACGATTCACCGGCTGTGGAATCCCAGGAAGAGGATCCCAGCACACTGGATGAAACATACAATGGCTCCTATGAAAAGACCATGGGTTCTCTGGAATCATGGGGAGGCCCTGGGTCTGCTTCCAGAACTGCGCCGGAAGGCACGGTAGCCCGAAACAAAGATCCCTATTTGATTCCGGCAGCAGACTTCGATCAGGCAGCCAATGAGCTCAGAAATCCATTGCGACCTACTAAAGAAGTATTGGAACTGGGACAGAAGAAATTCAATACCTATTGCTCGGTTTGTCACGGAAATACCGGAATGGGCGATGGCCCTGTTACTCCTAGATTCGACGGGATTCCAGCGCTGGCAGGACCAGAATCCCTGGTGCTGGACTGGGAAGATGGAAGGTTCTTCCACATTATAACCGTAGGCCGGGCGCGTATGCGACCTTATGCCGCGCAAATCACCGAAGAAGAGCGCTGGGCTATTATTCATTACATCAAACTGCTTCAGAAGCAGGGACAGTAGAAACAGGAACGATTATCAATGGCAGCAAATCTGGAACAGGACAAACTTAAGTTTGAATTCCCTCCCCGGCTGAAGCAAATCAGCCTGGCTCTGATTGCGGTGGGACTGATTCTCACAGTAGCTCAGATATTCGTACCATGGCATGGCCATGGAGAGCAAGTGCCGGGTCACAATCCGCGTCTCTTCCTCTCGATTCTGATGGCTGTGCTGGTGTTCTTGCCGGTGGCCGTGGGTGGCGTGTACTTCACTGCTCTACATCATGCCTCTGGCGCTGCCTGGAGTGTTACGGTTCGCAGAATCGCAGAATCCTATTTCTGGTTTCTGCCGGTTATCCTTCTGGCATTGATCGCAGTATTCTTTGGCCTGGGCGATGCCTATCATCACTGGGTGGGTAAAGCCGAATCCGACCATCTGATTCACTGGAAAGCCCCGTATCTGAACGAAGCGTTCTTTATTGGAAGAAACCTGGTAATTGTTATACTCTGGATTCTGTTTGGACTACTATTCTGGAAGAAATCCACTGCACAGGACAACGACGGAAAGGTTTCCCATACAAAGTCCATGATTAAGTGGTCTGCGGGTTTTCTGGTCCTATTTGGACTGTCCTTTTCTATCAGCTCCTGGGATCTTTCCATGAGTCTGGAGCCACACTGGTTTTCTACCATGTGGGCCGTATACATCTTCGCAGGACTGGCACTGACAACCTTTGCCTCTTTGATCCTCTGGGTGCAGTATCTAAAGGGTCAGGGACTCCTGGGCGATGCAGTGAATGAGAATCACATCCATGACCTGGGTAAATATCTCTGGGGCCATACCATTTTCTGGGCATACATCGGAATCTGTCAGTATATGCTGATCTGGTATGCTCATATCCCGGAAGAAACGTATTTCTATAATAACCGATTGTTCACCGATGATATGGGATTCAATGAGTGGAGCTGGGTAAGTCTGGGACTTCTGGTGCTTCGATTCTTCATTCCTTTCTTTGCTCTGTTGAAGCGAGAGAACAAGAGAAACATCAAATTCCTGTCGGTGATTGCCTGGGTTGTGATTCTGGGACAGATCGTGGATATGTACTGGGTGGCCTATCCTACTCTAGAACACGATGCATCCTTTGTTATGTTCTCCTGGTATGAGCTTGGCCCTCTGCTGGCTCTGGCTGGAGCGTTTATCTTTGTAGTTGGTTCGGCTCTAACCCGAGCAAACCTGGTGCCGGTGAAGGATCCCAAGCTGGAAGAATGCCTCCACATGCACCAATGATAGGAACGATTAGAGGGAAAGCGAAAGAAATGCAATCCAAGAAATACATCATATCTGGAATCTTCATACTGGCCACCGTTGCTTGCGGTACCGAGCCAGCTCCTATCTACAAGGCCACCGCGGATAGCCTGTACAAGGGCTCCATGTACTATGCCAGCTCCGAGTATAACTGCAAGAGCTGCCATGGCACTGCCTGGGATGGCAATGGGCCGGAGGCAAAAGCATTGAAAGAACAGGGCATCGAAGTGCCATCCTTTGTAGATGCAACAGCTCCTGAAGTAACGCCTGTGGACTATTTCAAAACCATGACTGTAGGCACCGATAAAACAGCGGATCTGCCTTCCAAACATGCATTTCAATCGCATACCGATCGTGGACGTTGGGCCATGGCCTATTATCTGTATTCGCTGGCGCCGCCACTGGCAGAAAAGGACAGAGCCAAAAGAGAAGCAGCCGTGCACAAGGCAATGCAGGAAGTGGAGCAGGCCTATGCATCCAGCAGACGCTGGAACATGGGATATACTCCTCTGAAGGAGCGACCTCAGGCTCCCAAACTGGAAGAAATGAGCGGTTATAACCCGGCTCCATCGGAAGAGTAAGGCATTAGAAACAGGAATCGATCATAACTATGAAACTACTGAGTAACGACTACAATCGCACAACAGGGCTTTATCTGATCATCTCCACTCTATGGCTCATTCTGGGTGTTGCCATCCGAGTAGTGAATGAGATTCAGATGATCACTTTTATGCCGGGGCCCGATTCCTATTTCTCCTATGGATATCTGCGTCCCGTAGGATCCAATCTGCTGATCTTTGGCGGATTGCTGGGATACTTTTTTGCTCTTGGATATCAAATCATTAACGAACGAGCCAGCTCCAAAGTTGATCTGGCCGGCCTTGCTGCTCTCGGCGCACATCAAACCGCTCTTCTATTCGGCGTTCTAACCATTTTCGCAGGTTACAACACCGGTCGAGAGTACGGAGAATTGAACTGGATCGCAGATAATCTGATGATGCTGGTCTTCACTGTCTTTCTTGTACTTCTGCTAATTGCTCTCTGGGGCAAAGAAGATCTAAAATCCTATGAAAAAATGGCGGCCGCAACAATCGGCGGAATGCTGCTATTCTATTTCCTGGGTAACTTTGGAATGCCCAACGGCCTTCTGGTAACTACCGCTCCCACATCCGGAGCCCAGGATGCCCTGGTTGCGGAGATGTATCGCAACGCAGTTCTTACTTTCTTTATCCTGTTCCCACTTTTTACTATGGGATACTACTGGCTGGAAAAGCACTATGAGCTTCCTGTATTCAGCGAAGCCACCGTGCATTTTCAAATCGTAGCAGGGGCTGCCCTGGTGCCTCTGGCTGCCGGTGGAGCACTGCTGGGCACGGCCGATGCAAAAGTATTACAGTACATCGGAACCGGTGCAGCCCTGGCTCTCACCATGTCCCTTCTGGGCGGTGTAGCCAATATCCATTACTCACTTTCGCGCAGTGGAAAAATCGTGTCCTCGGATCAGGATGGTAAGGCGCTGCGATGGGGCTTGATCCTGGTGGGTATATATCTTTCCGTTCGCTTTATTCTTCAGATCCCTCTGATTGGGTCCAACTTCCGATATATGGCGTGGAACAACCAGGATCTATATTCCCTGGCATCCACGGCTGTGTTGCCTCTGGCACTGGCTTCTGCGTATCTGCTTCTGGGCTACTGGAAAAAGGCATCTACGCCATCGGCCCTCAAGTCATTCGGTAACTTCTTTCTGTATACAGGTATTATTACCTTCCTGGCGGCCGCTCTGATTCAGGGCTGGATCCAGGCATTCGCGGCCTCATCTCTTACCGGAGAAGGAGCAGAGAAAGCACTGGAGAATCCCGCATGGGCACAGGTTCTATTCGCAGGAAGTCTGGAGACGGAAGTAGGAAAGGATGCACTGTTTAGCTATCTATATTCTGTTTATGGCTTTGTATTGCTTGGCCTGGTAATGACTCTCATCGGGTCTGTGGCCGGAATCATTGCCGTGTTCGCCGGGTTGTCCGGAAAATCAGCCGCTTACAGCCGACCAAGCGTGGTAACGGAAGCTCCGGTAACCCGGTCCGCTGAATCGCATTGAGTTTAAGGAATCGAACGTTATGAATTCTCCGTTCAAAACAGTATCTTCAACCGTTATTACAACAGTAGTGGCCGGTCTGGTGGCATTCGCAGCCAGTATTGTTCTGCCCTTTGGTGGTCCGGATCTTCATGGAAAGCATCAATATACGCATGCTCCGGAAGACATTCTGGTCCTAAAAGGACAGGAAGTATACTATCAAGAAGGCTGTCAGTACTGCCACAGCCAGGGAATCCGGGCCCAGGGCTGGGAAATCCTGCGATTCAGCGACGCTGAAAAGCTGGGTTATTTCCCTGCTCCTCAGGAGCAGGCCAGCCTGTTTTTCACTCCATCGGTGCAGGGTTCTACTCGAATCGGGCCGGACCTGAGCCACGTTGGATTGAAGATGGACCGGGATGCTCTTCGCAACCTTTTGCAGAGCGACCCATATCAGAACCCCAAGAACCCGCAGTTCGATATGAAGACTGGCAATCATAACTACGCGTATCTGTTTTCCCAGGATGAACTGGATGCTCTGGCTATGTCCTGGAAGGTCCGATGGATGATGAATTTTGGCCTTCCTCTGAACGATCCCTATCAGCGATCTGCTTTTTCTCGACTGGCAGAACAGACTCGCGGGGATGCTCTGGTGGAATACCTGAACTTTCTGGGAAGCCGACAGGCAAACTACGAAGGAGAGTTCTATCAATAAGATCCGGGCAAGTGCACCGGCTTTTATGAGATTTCGACGTAGAAGGATCTGGCAAGAATTATGAGTGATAATAGCAAAAGCAAAGCCGTACCGGGTTGGGTGAATTTCCTGTTCTGGGGAGCGCTGGCCGGAGGAATCCTGGTAGCCATCTTTTCCCAGGGATTTCTAGACCAGTCGGATGCAGTGTCTGTTCGAGATGACCTGGGTCAGCGGTATGTCGTTCCCAGCATTGATATTATACCTGTGAGAAATGCAGCTGCCATCGAAGCTGGAAAAGAAACCTATGGTAGGGTCTGTGTAGCCTGCCACGGAGCGAATCTGGAAGGTGGCGTAGGCCCCAGTCTATCTGATAATGAATGGTGGCATCAGCCTGCCGCAGAAACCAATCTTGCCAAACTGGTAATGAACGGAGTAAGTGCCGGCGAAGCCCTGGGCCCCAATAAGGTTCCTATGCCAGCCAGAGGCGGTCAGCCGCTATCCAACGAAGAGGTATGGCAGGTGATCTATTTTCTGTCTGACCAGAACGGATCTATTGAACAGGATGCTGTGCCTACCGGGCAATAATCTTGCAATTTGCAAAGAGACAGATCGAGCAATGCGCTTCTCTGGCACATAGATTCCGATATAAGCGGGACCACCAAGCGCCAGAAGAGCCTGCTACTCATCTGTTTCTGCTAACCGCAGCCTCTACGGCAACCCGGAGCCGCGCTTCTTAAGTGCGGCTTTCTTGATTTTGAGCGCGCTTTAAACACTCAAATGCCAGGCTCAATTACTCCGCCAATACCCCAACTCCACTGTCATTGGTAGGTTTCGAGAGTACAGTAGGGGGCTCAACGCAGCTTGCGCTTTCAATCTTAAGCGTGCGAACCAGATCGAATCCAGATCGGCGCGCAACGCCGCCTTCCGGGGTCGTCAATTTAAGAGGAGGCAATTACTGCCGATCTCTCCGGATTTTTTTCCGCAGCCACGGCTCTGTCGCCTGAAGCTCCGGCTGCATCGGCCGAATCGAAAAGAGGGCTATCCAGATCCTGAATCACAAACTGGAATTTGGAGCGTTTCTTTCCTCCTCTAAATGCATCTGCTTCCAGGGTGCCCATGATCCACCGAATGGGAATGTTTAATCCGGAAATGGTGCCTTTGGGCGGTGAGCTTTCGGAAATGAGGCTGGTCTCCTGCATTAGAGTATGGATCAATCCTCCCCGGTTCCAGAGCACACCTCTAAGATTGCGATTGCCCTGAAATGTGATCTGCGCATGCAATCCACCGGAAAGGAACTTTACTTCACTTATGGACGTATTGGAGATGCGAAAGATCGGCTCGGGATTTCCAGGTCCAAAAGGCTCCAGAAGCTCCATTTGCTCATACAGATTGCGATTCAAACCATAGATGGGCAGGTCCACCACCAGGCCCTCTCGCACGGAATGGTCATCGCCGTTCCAGCCTGTAGATTCCAGTAAGGATTGCATATGATTCTGGAGCGCTGGTTCCAGCTCATCCAGAGATTCCCGTTCCAGAGAGAACCCGGCAGCCTCCGGATGACCTCCGTACTGAAGCAATAGCCCGGATACCCCTTCCAGAATAGACAGAGCACTTAGTCCGCCAAAGCTGCGAACCGAGCCACGAATCCTCTCCCCGTCCGGATTCATGTACACCACCGGCCTGCGATATCGCTCCATCAAGCGACTGGCCAGTATTCCGGACACTCCTGGCTCAAGACGTTCATCAAAACAAACTATCAATGGAGCAGTGGCCTTCTCTGGCTCAGTTTGTAGAAGCTCCTCCAGAATGGACTGATTGAACTTAGTGCGATCCTTTCTCTTTTCATTGAGGCGAACCAGCTTCTTTGCCAGGGTAGCGGCATCTTCCTCGCTGCTGCTGCAGAGCAGATCCAGAGCCAGTTCCGTTTCGCCCATCCGACCAGCCGCATTGAGAACAGGTCCTATCTTCCAGCCAAAGTCCCTGCCAGACCATTCGGATCGATGAATCCTTAGGGCCGAGTACAGGGAACCCAGTCCAGGGCGAAACTCGGGCTCGGGAATTACATTTCCCAGAAGGTTGTTCAATCTCATTCCCAGTCGTGCTACTACCCGATTTTCTCCCAGCAAGGGTACCATGTCTGTAACAAGTCCAATGGCTGCCAGATCGGAATGCTCTACCATGAACTCCAGAAGCCTGGGTCGCTGCATGACCGCGGAAGCAAAGAGATATTGCCCTGCCCTCAGTCGTCCCTCTTCGCTTTCCAGCCACGGGGCGGCTGCTCGCCTATTTTCATCCACCAGATCATTTTCATGAATGAAATGCAGTTCTGGCTCAATCTTTTCCAGACCGTTCAGTGCCAGGGGAGCCTCTTCACTGCCTTCTTTGATGGACAGAAGGGTATCTTGAATGGAACTCTCCATTACTGTTTGGGCTTCCTGTTCATTCACAGGCAAACTGCCTGGAAGATGATTTCTAAGGTTCTCTGGTAAAATACTGGAATCCGGATGCCTGGATGAATGAATAATGGCCCCTGTGCGATACAGATTGTAGCTTCCATCCGCACTCATTAGAATCTCCAGGCGATTCCAGAGATTCGTATGAGCCAGTGCGAACGCAATAAGTAGCTTATATACCAGACCCACAGTTGCGATCTTACCGCGATGCTCCAGACTTTCGCAATAGGGCAGCAATCGGGGATTTATGAATGCGCACTGCGGAACTGCATCTGGATCGGAGATCACATGATGATCCAGAACAATGACTTTCTTGCCGGCATCCAGAAGCATCTGGATTTCGGACAGATGGGCACTGCCCATGTCCATTAACACAATGAGAGTTGCCGATGAGTTCAGGATTCGTTCCAGAAAGGAGCCCGCCAATCCATAATCGTCCCCTTCGCTGGAAACCAGGGTATGCACCAGATCATGCTCCGGGCCAGTTCTCTGGTCCAGGAACCTCTGTAATAGGGCCGTGGAGGTCACTCCATCCACATCCCGGTCTCCTACCAGCAATACAGGTTCCAGCTTTCCAATGACCTCGTCTAGATACTCCACAGCCCTGGCCATACCCGGTAGGGCCAGGGGACTGTGCATAACCGGATACTCTACAAAGAAGTCAGGGTCATTGAGATGTTCATAGGCGGGGGTTGTTCGCAGAGCCTCCGCCAGGTTCTTTCCGTCGGTTGAGATGCTTTCCATCGGTTCCACGATTTTATGGTATTATGTCCCTGTGACAAGCGAGAAAACCGGCATCAGGCCACTCTGTGGAATCGGGACCGTCGCCCTGAAACGGAAAGCCTTCCCGAAATCACAGGGCCCCCGGCTTCCCGGCATTTGTCGGAACAGTCTCGGTATCAGTCCTTCAAATAGGCAGGATCGGCCAGTCTGGGTCTTTTCCCGGTGGATGCTTCCAGCGGATCCAGATACCGGGGAGCATCGGACATACTTCTGGGCGCCAGGGGGTATCGATCCGAAAGATCCCCTCCTTCGCGAAAGAAGAGTCTTTCCAGTGCGATGAGAAAGCCATAGTAGCCTTCCGAACGGATAGCATGAAAGGCATAGGCCGAACAGGAAGGATACATTGGACATCTTGGCCCATCCATATGCGTTCCCGTCTCCTTATGATATTCCACCATGGAATCCACCATGCCCAGGCCTAAAGGAGCGCTGTTTTCTTTCTGCCCGGAGCTACAACCGGGCAGAAAGGTTGCCATGACAAGAACCGCCGTGAGCATCAGCCTCCAGCGCCTCAGTGCTATTCCATTTTCCGGTTGAAACCAGAGACGCAACTGCGAAATAGATTCCACAGCCTATGATGCGACTGCAGGCCCTGTTCTACAATCCTTTATCAAGTTTCCTGCCTCTGCTTGTCTTTGTTTATGTATCCTCTGCAAGCTCTCTGCAAGCAGAATCCCTGGAGCTCTGTGATGCCCCCCAGGGAAATGCACTCTACAATGCAGGTCAGTATCCTCTGGCATCCCTGTCTTTTTATAAGGCACCGTTTCCCCGGGGCACAGACTGCGCGGAACGCTATGCATTGTCCAGAATGAGAGATGGTGATTTTTTGAGAGCCAGGGATGCACTGCGCAACCGTCAAAATGATTCCGCTTATCTGCTACGAATGTTTGCCGGTATTCCAATGGGAGAATACAACGATGTGCTCTTCGATCGAGATCAGTTCTTAACCGGAAGTGGTTCGGATCGACAAAAGGATGTGGCCCGGCTACTGGGACTGTCCGTATTTCTGGATGCCGGTGATTATGGACGGGCCAGCCAGGGACTGGAAAGACTGCAGAAAGAGACCGAGCATGAGGATCTTCGCCTGATCATTGGTCAGGTGCGCACAGATCTTCTGGAATATGAATCCCTGGATCGAAAATCACCCTGGGTGGCCGGAGGCCTGGCTGCAATCTTTCCAGGGGCCGGCCATATCTATACAGAACACTATACAGATGCAGCACTTTCCCTGTTCTGGAATGGAGTCTTTCTTGGTGGCGGTGCCTATCTTTACAGTCTGGAAACGAAAGCAGATACCGGGCATGCAGGTTCCATTGTGTTTGGCCTGGCCGGGCTGATTTTCTATGCGGCCAATATTACAGGTGCTGTGAGCTCCGCCCATCGGTACAACTATTTTCAAGAAAGACGCCTCCAGCAAAAAATCAGAGAACGATATTTTAATCTTGATTTTATTGAGAAACATTCCGGGCTTACATTCACCGTGCAATAATGGAAGAACGGAGCGCATAATAAGGATATACCATGGAAAAGGATCCCAGAAAAATAATCTCGGAAATGTGTCAGAACTTCTATAGCCAGGGATGGGTGTCCGGTACTGGCGGTGGAATCTCCATTCGTCGTGGGGACAGAATATATATGGCTCCCAGCGGCGTAGAAAAGGAAAAGATCCAGCCCCAGGACTGCTTCGTCGTAAATCTGCAGGGTGATGTACTGGAAGGTCCCGAGAACGAAAAACTCAAGTTAACGGAATGTGCTCCTCTTTTTTTATCTGCCTTTGAGTTGAGAAATGCAGGAGCGGTGCTGCATTCTCATTCGTCCAATGTGGTACTTATGACCATGCTTGCTCGTCGTCTCGATGAAGAACTATCCGTTCTGGAATTCACACAGCTGGAAATGATCAAAGGAATAATCGGTCATGGGTACTACGATACATTTGAGCTTCCTGTTGTGGATAACACAGCCCGAGAATGCGATCTGACTTCCTCCCTGAGAAAAGCCATAGAACGATTCCCGGACACTCCAGCCGTTGCTGTCCGCAACCATGGAATATATGTCTGGGGACCGGATGAGGTTAAGGCCAAAACTCAGGCTGAATGCATTGACTTCATCTGCGAAGTCTATTGGAAGATGCGATCGGCCGGGATTGAATCCCATATTTCTGCACCTCCTCAAACGGCAGCGCTCCGGTCCTGATTGAAGAGGGCCACCGGACCCCGTAATTCCGGACCATAGAATCGTGTCAGTAAAAGAACCGGATTTTGTATTAGATATATTTTTGCAGCCAGGAGAATTCTTCTGGGGCGATGCAACCACCAGGATTCGAACCATTCTGGGCAGTTGTGTAGCCATCTGTCTGTGGCATCCGGAACTGTGTGTGGGCGGTATGAGTCACTCTATTCTTCCCAGAAGAAAGAATCAAGATCCGGCGGCTTCGGGTCAGGAAGCCCGATACGTAAACGATGCCATTGATATGTTTTTAAAAAACATCAAGAAGTCTGGCACCCGGCCCGCCGATTATCATGTAAAGGTATTTGGCGGTGGAAGCTTTTTCGCCGATGGAGAAAGCGACCGGTCTGTAGGATCCATGAATATAGCCACAGCCCGGGAACTTCTGGAAAGCAATGGATTTCGCATCCACAAGGAACATCTTGGTGGAATGCAGGGGCGAAATGTCCTGTTCCATCTCTGGAATGGGGAAGTCTGGATGAAGCGAATCGCAATTACAAAACGATGATTCACGTAGCCATTGTAGATGATTCAGCTGTGGTTCAGGAGACCTTCAAGCAGCTTCTGAGCCAGGATCCGGATATCAATGTACTTCATACAGCAGCGGATCCAATATTTGCACTTCATAAGTTCGAAAAGCAATGGCCGGATGTAATTATTACAGATATTGAAATGCCCAGGATGGATGGAATCACTTTCATCCGGGAAATCAAAAAGACCAGAGATACCCCCATTATTGTATGCTCTTCCGTGGCCGGCGATCTTCCGCGAAGCACCATTGCAGCCCTGGAAGCCGGTGCCATTGAAATCATCGCCAAGCCTCAGCTTGCCGTGAAGCAGTTTCTGCAGGATATAGATCAAAAGGTAGTTCATCTGATTAAAGCCGCCGCTGCGTCCCGTCCGTCCGCGACTCGATCCAGAGATCCAGAGCAGCAGTCCACAGCCACAACTCAGGCAACCTCCGCGCCGGCAAAAGGATCCGATTTCGAGGCACTCCTGGATGATCCTCGTAGCCGGATGCCCTGCCGTCTGGTAGCCATTGGAGCATCCACTGGAGGCGTGCAGGCCCTGGAATCCATTATCACAGCTCTTCGCCCTCCTCTGCCACCCATCGTTATCGTTCAACACATGCCGGAAAAGTTCACTGAAGCATTCGCTCAGCGACTGGACCATATTTCTGTAGTTCATGTTCGGGAAGCCCGGGACGGAGAGAACCTAAAGAACAGTACTGTCTACATTGCTCCCGGGAACTTCCATCTAGAAGTCAAGCCAGATGCAGCAGGATTCGCATGCAAGGTAACTCAGACAGAGCCAGTGAATCGACACAGACCATCGGTGGATGTGCTTTTTCACTCCGTGGCTCGGCACGTAGGAAAACTCAGCGCTGGAATATTGCTTACAGGAATGGGCTCCGATGGAGCAGAAGGATTACTGGAGATGCGCAAGGCCGGTGCCAGAACCTGCTGCCAGGATGAAGCAAGCTCGGTGGTGTTTGGAATGCCCTACGAAGGTATTCGGCTGGGGGCAGCCCAGACCGTGATTTCCCTGGATCGGATGCCGCAGTACATCGCCTCTCTGGTCCACCGATAGTATCTGAAGGATTCCGCCCCCGGGCTTTCCCGGAGCTCTGGCAAGCGGGGCCCTCTTTTGCCCTAATCTCAAATCTGTTATCTCTAATCTCCTATCCCAATCAAATCGGCCCGGGGCTGTCCATTTCGACGAATGGACAGCCGACGAAAGATTTCAATCGATGCGTGGCATCCAACAACGGGGTGGCTTTTGAGTCAATCTACTGATCCTCTAGAGGCCCATTTCATGAAGCCAAACTCCGCCGAATCAATATCTGGACGGCAGACTTTATTGCAGACTTTATTGCAGACTTTATTGATATAGATTTTATGCATTGCGCTCATGCCGGGCTTACGCACTTCATCGGCACACGAAATCGCTGTGCGCAATCTTTATTTACACCTACTTTATTGACAGTTGTAAAAATGTACCTTTATATGAGATCGACCCGGTCTCAAAAGTTCGGGTCCCGGACGAGCTATAGAAAAGGTCTATAGCTCGGTACAACATGAATAGGGGATGAATGTGTTAAGTAAGCTCAAAGTCGGCCAGAAGCTAGTGGCCTTGCTGGGCCTTCTGCTATTATTGATGCTGGCCGTGGCAGGAGCCGGAATCTATGGAATGAACAGCGCGGTACAGGGCCTCAGACAGGTCTACAGGGATCGCACAGTTCCCCTGGAAAGGCTGGGAAATTATCGGGCCCTACTACTCTGGAATCGAATTTCCATTACTGCCGCCCTGGCCTCAAAAGAAACCGCATTCGTGCAAACACAGGTGGAAATGGTTCGTCGGAATCTCGAAAAGATGGAGACCACCTGGAAAGCATTCGACGCCACCGAACTCACAGAAAAGGAACAGATGGTAGCGGATCGGATTCAAAAGGCCAACCAGGAATTTGTAAGTCGCGGAATTGAACCCGCGCTCGAGGATCTGGATGCAGGGGATTATGAAGGTGCCAATCGAATTATGGTGACCCGCATTCGCCCGCTGTATGAGCCTGTAGGCGAAGGGCTGGACGAGCTAATCAAAATGCAAGAAACCCTGGCCGAAGAGGACTATCAATTTGCCGAGGCCGAATATCAGGCTATACTTGCGATATCCTCCGGAGCCATTATCCTGGGGCTTGGTCTTTCCATTGGACTGGGAATCGCCATAATTCGATCCATAACAAGACCACTTAACAGAGCCAGACAAGTCGCCAACAATCTGGCCAATGGTGATCTAACGGATCGGGTTACCGCTCGATCCAACGATGAAATCGGAGAGTTGATGGATGCCCTGGGCAATATGGTAAACAGGCTCTCGGGAATTATCCTGGAAGTCAGGGACAATGCGGCCATTCTACAGCAGGTATCCCAGCAGGTGAATGCTTCGGCCCAGTCCATGAGTCAGAACTCTTCAGAGCTGGCAGCGAACGTAGAAGAAAGCAGCTCTACCATGGAACAGATCGCTTCCAGCATCGAACAGAACACGGAGAATGCAGGACTGACCGAAAAAATCGCCCAGGAATCGGCGGGTAGTGCCAGGGATGGTCGCAGTGCTGTGGTTCGTGCGGTGGAGGCTATGCAGCAGATCGCAGATAAGATCAATGTTGTTCAGGAAATCGCCTACCAGACCAACCTTCTGGCATTGAATGCGGCCATTGAAGCGGCCCGAGCCGGTCAGCACGGACAGGGATTTGCGGTGGTGGCCACAGAAGTTAGAAAGCTGGCCGAGCGAAGCAGAGTTTCAGCGCAGGAAATCAGCGAAATCGCTTCCAATTCAGTGGATGTGGCTGAGCAGGCAGGAAAGCTCATTGAGCAGATGCAACCCAGGATCCAGAGAACCGCTGATCTGGTAGTGGAAATCTCCACATCATCCAGGCAGCAAAGGGATGGAGCCGAACAAATAAATACCGGAATTCAACAGATGAGTGAGGTTTCACAACAGAGTGCTTCTTATGCAGAAGAACTGGCCGCCACCGCAGAGGAGTTATCCGGCCAGGCAGACGCATTGATCGAAAACCTGGCCTTCTTCAAGATTGAAGAGGGGCGCGCATCAAAAAGGGCCCAGAGAAAGATGAGAGAAGAACTGGAAGCCAGCCGTGAAAACGACAGTGCTTCTGCATCTGCAGAGAAAGGTAGCATCGGGAAATCATCCGCTACCTCTACAGAAAAGTTGAACCAGAAAGGCTACGAAAAGTTTTGAGAGTATACGAAGAGTTTTGAGAGTAGATGAGCAAAAACAGATCCTTACCTTCCAATGCTCCGAACAGATCATGGGGCTATCCATTGAATACCTGGATGAAATTATCGAAAACAGGAGGCTCACTCGAGTACCGGGCATACCGTCCTATATTCGCGGCCTGTTGAATCTTCGGGGTACCATTGTACCGGTGCTGGATTTAAAAGAACGTCTCTGGAATGAAGGAACCGAAGCAGAGTTCCAGAGCTGTATCCTGGTAACACGTATTTCTCCCCGGGGAACGGAATCCATTCTGGGTTTGCTTGTGGATGCAGTGGATCAGGTACTTTCACTGGAATCCAGTGATATCAATCCCCCGCCGGATCTGGGAGCGGTTAAAGCGGAGTATCTGCAAGCGGTAGCGAAAATCAACAATGACTTTGTTTTACTACTGGATCCGGAAATGATTCTAAGTCTCAGCGAAGTCGAAACAGTGGACGAGGTGGTTCAGAAAGCGGCAGAACACCCGCAGCAGCTTCAGGAAAAGAGTGATCTGGAAGGCCGGTAGCAGCTCACTTCCCTTTTGCTGGAATCTATTTGTAGATTTCCAGAAATTACTTGCAAGTACGGTGTCATCGGGGTCAGAATTTAGATACAGACATCGTCTTATGGAATGAGGAGAGATGAACGGAGGGCTGGTCGTATTTTTTCCCAGCCTCCAAGGAAACCTTATGAGCAAAAAGATACTTATCATAGATGATTCTCAGTCCATGCGTAGCTTTACCCGGATGGCTCTGGAAGGCGCAGGCTATGCCGTAGAAGAAGCCGTAGATGGGCAGGATGCCCTGGATAAGCTGGAAAAGGAAAAATTCGATACTATCCTGTCCGATCTGAACATGCCCAACGTTAACGGAATTCAGATGATCGAAAAAATACGTGATGATGACCGCTACGAAAGCGCCAGGTTCACTCCGATAATCATGCTAACCACCGAGTCCGAGGAAGAAAAGAAGCAACAGGGCCAGATGGCCGGGGCCCGAGCCTGGCTGGTAAAACCTTTCGCGCCCAGCCAGCTGGTAGCCGTGATGGAAAAGATCTGTCCCCAGGATTGAGATATCATTAGAGATAATTAAGATGCTCGAAATCGCTCAGGAAAGCAAACAGGGAGTTCTGCTGAACGCAACAGGTTCCTGGACCATTGATCAGGTGGCGGGAATCTGGAAATCCCTTGCATCCCATCTGGAAGGGAACGTAGCCATTGATGCAGCAGGGATAGAAAAAATGGATTCCGCCGGACTTCAAGTTCTATTGATGGCCAAGAAACAGTGCAGCGATGCAGGTTATGCTTGTCGAATTATGAATCATTCCCTTCCGGTACTTAAGATCATGGACCTGGCGGGATTGCTGGGCTCTTTGAAGGATCAGGTACGGGTGTCTTCCCAGGAAAAAGCCTCGCTGGAACTGACCTATAGTCGCAATCGATACAGCATTTTCGGGTCCTAATCATGGATTTAAGTGAGATCCAGAAAGCATTTGTTATCGAAATCCGGGATCTCCTGGACCGAGTGGAGGATAGTCTCTTTCAACTGGAGCAGCAGACCACCCCTGCTGAACTGGATGCACTGTTTCGAGCTTTGCATACCATCAAAGGGAATTCAGGTATCTTCCAGGCTCGCAGGTTGGAGTCCTTCGCACACACTGTGGAAAGCCTGCTTGATAAATTCAGAAACGATCCTGCATTGTTCAGTGCATCGGACGTACCTCTGTTGCTAAATTGCCGGGACCATATTGAGTCCCTTTCCACAGCGGAACTGGCCGAAGGGGCCACCGGGCATATCCCGGAAGATGTGGAAAAGAAAGACCAGGAATTGAAGGATGAAATCTCCGAGCGTCTCCAGGAGCTAGAAGTCGCAGAGTCGGCCCATACCCCGAATGCGGAATCGACATCGGAGCCTTCTATGTCCAGTGGACCCTCCCTGGATCATCTTCCAGGACGTTTTCATATTTCCTTTCGACCGCCTGCAGATGCATGCAAAGCGGGTCTGGACCCGCTGAACTTTGTTCGCTTCCTGCGAAACCTGGGCAAGTTGGAATGCGTCTTTACCGTGGCCGATCAGTTGCCTCCGGTCTCCGAATTTGATCCGCAGCTAGTCTATTACGGCTTCGAGATTCTTCTGGAAAGCTCTCAGGACCGGGCCGAGGTGGAAGATGCCTTTGAATTTATCAAAGAAAATGGAATCTTGAGAATCCACGATTCGAATAGTTCAGTTGCCGACTATGAATTAACCATTGAAGCCCTTCCCGAAAATCGACATCGATTACTGGAAATCTGGAAGGCCATGCCCTTCCCCGCTGACTTTCTGGATCAACTTACCGATGCTCCCGATTCTGCGGCCACTTCATCCATTCAACCCACCCCTGAAATGGCCACTGCAGCAAATGTCGGCACGGAAAAAGCAAGCTCATCGTCACCAGCTTCTCTGTCCGGAGATAACCAGCCTTCTGTGGAGAACGCTGTTTCAGCACACAGCACCCTTCGCGTAGATGCAACCCGTCTGGATGCTTTGATCAACCTGGTAGGAGAACTGGTAATCCAGTCCCAGAGCTTAAAGCAAATCTCCCGGGCCTCCAAGGATGCTTCTCTGGGAGCTTCCACCGATACCATGGAAAGGCTCATCGAAGATCTGAGGCAGCAGAGTATGAGTCTGCGAATGATCGAAGTAGGCACGGTATTCCAGAAAATGCGTCGGGTAGTGCACGATGCTTCGTTGAACCTTAAAAAGAAGATCCAGCTGAAGTTGAAAGGTGAGGATACGGAGCTGGATCGAAGCATTATTGAACGAATTCAGGATCCCATGATCCATCTTGTGAGAAACTCCATCGATCATGGCCTGGAGACCCCCGAGGAACGTATTCAATCCGGGAAACCAGAAACAGGCACAATAGAGCTGAGAGCCTATCAGGACATGGGCCACGTTGTAGTGGAGATCGAAGATGATGGTCGAGGTGTCAGTGCTGATGCCGTGAGACGTCGTGCCCTGGAAAAGGGCATCATGACTCAGGAGCAGGAAGTAGATCCGGATCAACTCCATGAATGGATTTTTCATCCTGGATTTTCCACAAAGGAAACCGTAAATGAATATTCCGGCAGGGGCGTTGGGCTGGACGTAGTTAAACAGGGCATTGAATCCCTGGGCGGATCGGTACAGCTAAAGAGTATCGAAGGCAAAGGTACTATTATTACGCTGAAACTACCTCTGACCCTGGCAATCATCGACGGGTTCCTGATCCGCGCGGCAGGGGTACACTTCGTAGTTCCACTGGACATGGTGTATGAATGCACCGAGCTTTCGGCCCATAAGCGAACCGGCAATGCAGGCAATTACATCAATCTTCGTGGGGACGTGGTACCCTGCGTAAATCTACCGGAGGCCTTTCAGATGCACTCTCCCGGCGCAAACGATTTAATCGTGCTGCAACAGGGAGAGAATCGCGTAGGACTGGTGGTAGATGAGTTACTGGGAGAGTACCAGACTGTGGTACGAAAAGGCGGCAAGGTTTTGAGCAATCTTCCTGGAGTCAGCGGGGTTACGATCCTGGGCACCGGCCAGATTGCCTATATCCTGGATGTTGGTTCCTTCTTCGGAAAGAGAGAGGCAATAGCCAGTTAATGAGCTGTATGGGATCTAGGATACCATACGGTGGTTTGGTCCAGGAATTAAATGTATTCGGCATCCTGAGAGAGGCTAAGAGCAGGGTACCAACCGGGAGAACAAAATGTTAAAGAATTTAACCGTAAAGTCTAAGCTGGGAGTTCTGCTCACCATGCTCAGCGTGCTGCTACTGGCCATTGGCTTTCTGGGACTGTATGGAATGAACGATGTGGTCACCAGTCTTCGAACGGTGTATCAAGATCGAACCGTTCCTCTGGAACAACTGGGAAAGATTCGAGCCCTGATGCTCTGGAACAGAATTGCAATTACCTCGGCCGTGGCTTCCGGTGAGGATGCCTACGTTCGCGAACAAGTTGCCAAAGTGGAAGGCAACTTGAAAACCATTGATGAAGTCTGGGCCAAATACATGGAGACGAACCATACGCCAGAGGAAGACCGTCTGGCCACCAAATGGGCCGACGATTATCCGAAGCTCAGAGATGAAGGCTTTAAGGTCTCCCTTGCTCAACTCAGAGCCGGCAATATTGAAGGCGCTTCGGATACCATCGCTGCAAGAATCCGACCTCTGTATGAACCGGTAGGGGAAGGCATGGATAACCTGGTTTCCCTCCAGGATAGAGTGGCTGCTGAACTATTCCATGCTGCCGAGGCCGAATACACAGTAATTCTCTACATCGCAATCGGTTCCATTGCAGGTGGCGTTATAATGGCGATCTTGCTGGGAGCTTTGATCATTCGAAGCATCACAAATCCACTGGCTCAGGCAGTGGAACTGGCGAATCGACTTTCAGAAGGAGATCTCACCCATCAGGTTACGGTCAATTCCAGAGATGAAATCGGAAACCTGATGGAAGCTCTGCGAAACATGGTATCCAAGCTTTCCGGCATCATAGTGGAGGTCCGCCAGAATGCAGCCATTCTAAACCAGGTATCCCAGCAGGTAAATTCCTCGGCTCAATCCATGAGCCAGAACTCCTCGGAACTGGCCGCGAATGTAGAAGAAAGCTCCTCAACCATGGAGGAGATGGTATCCAGTATAGTTCAGAACACGGAAAATGCAGGACTTACAGAGAAGATTGCCCAGGAGTCTGCCGGCGCAGCCAAAGAAGGTAGCGCCGCCGTACGAAGAACCATCGAAGCAATGCAGCAAATTGCAGATAAGATCAATGTGGTTCAGGAAATCGCCTATCAGACGAATCTCCTGGCTCTCAATGCTGCCATTGAGGCAGCCAGAGCCGGGGAACATGGACAGGGATTTGCGGTGGTGGCCACAGAGGTGCGCAAGCTTGCAGAAAGAAGCCGTGGTTCCGCTCAGGAGATTAGCGAAATCGCCGCGAACTCCGTGGACGTGGCTGAAAAAGCAGGTCAGCTCATCGAAGATATGCAGCCCAGCATCCAGAAAACGGCGGATCTGGTAGTAGAGATTTCAGCATCTTCCAGACAGCAAAAGGATGGGGCCGAGCAGATCAACACCGGCATTCAGCAAATGAGCCAGGTATCTCAACAAAGTGCATCGTCCGCCGAGGAACTGGCGGCTACCTCCGAGGAACTTTCGGGTCAGGCAGATTCTCTACTGGACAATCTCTCTTTCTTTAAGGTAGATGAGAGTAAGGAACGCAAACAGGGAGCGGGCCGGAGTGCAAGACAGGCCCAGGCCCCCTATGCCAGTGCACAGCCCAGAGTGGAAAGATCTCAGCCCGGTAAGGCACCTGCCTCCTACTCTACCGAGTCGGAAGGTTCCGGAAATCAAAGCGACTTCGAGAAGTTTTAGAACCATGGCTGAAGATAAACAAATACTATCGTTCAATTGCGGAGACCAGCTCTTTGGCCTTGAGATTTCCTATCTCCGCGAAATTATAGAGAACCAGAACCTGACTCAGATTCCACTGATGCCAGAACACATCCGTGGAGTACTGAACCTCCGCGGCAACGTGGTGCCGGTGATTGATCTCAAGGCCAGACTATGGGCCATTCCCACCAGGGTAAGCAAACTTAGCTGCATCCTGGTGGTGGAATTCCACGGAAGATCCACAGAAACCCTGGGCCTGCTGGTAGATTCAGTAAACGAGGTGATCCGCGTACCCGCCACAGATGTGGAACATACACCGGAACTGGGCGCACGAATCCGCACTGATTTTATGGATGGCATCGCCAAGGTAAACGATGAATTTATCATCCTGCTCAAAGCCGATATGGTCCTGAATCTGGATGAGCTGGCCCAGGTTCATGAGACGCTGAAGCTCAAAGGTAAGGAGGTAGTGGAGGAACTGGCGCCTCTGGACGATACCCTCCCCGAATCCGCTGAAGCTATGGCGCAATCCGAAGTCACCAGCACCTCTGAATCCGGCCAACCCTAGACAATATTGCCAGGTACTCACCTGCGTACGGGACCTGGCTTTTTACTCGACCTTTCGGCACGGGGCATTAGATTGTCCTCGTTCCTCCGCGGAATCCTTTGACTCGGGACCACTTCTCCCACCAATTAGCAGACCTTTCTGCGTCTGTTTCTCAACTTCACTGTGGCGGAACTTAACTCCATAGCAGGTAGGTACAATGAACCAGGGATTCAGAAAATTTATTCACTCGGCCATGATCCTCAGTCTTTTTCTGGGCGTAACAGCGCTTAAGGCAGAAGAAGAAGCCCTCAAGAGATTGGAGCCCATTCGCACAGATAGCCCAAGGGAAACCATGCAATCGTTTATGGAAGCCATGAACGATTACAAATCGGGCAAGGATCAGGGCCTCCTGGAGAAGGAATCCAGGATTCAGGATGCTATTCGCACACTGGATCTTTCTGAAATTCCCGCTGTTACAAGAGAAGAAAAGGGCCGTGAAGCGGCCATGCTTCTCAAGGAAGTTATAGACCGTGTCATTGTTATCGATTACGAAAAGATTCCTGCAGAGGGAGGCGAAGATCCGCTTCCCAATCGATGGAGACTGGCAGGCACAGAGATCATTATTCTGCAACAAAAAGAAGGTGAGCGTTCCGGAGAATTTCTGTTCAGCGCTGCCACCGTTGAACGCAGCCGCGAATTCTACGAAAAAGTAAAGGATCTTCCGTATCTGGAAGGAACCGGACAGGGAGCAGCCTACAAGGATCCATGGATGGATCAATACATCCCGGCCTGGGCACAGAAGGATGTTCTGGGCCTGTTTACCTGGCAGTGGATTGGCCTGGCCATTGTAATTCTGCTAGGTTTGATTATTCGCACTCTCGTTAAGTTCTCTGTAGGCAAGCTTGTAATTCTCGTATCAAAGAGCGAAACGAAATGGGATGATAAGCTGATCGACGCTCTTCGCGGCCCCACCGGTTTTGCCGTCGCCACACTGTTCTGGTATTTCTCTCTAAAATATCTGAGATTCGACGGTGGAGTACTGACTTTCTTTAACGTAGTGATTCAGATTCTGTTTAGCGTTAACTTCATCTGGCTGGCCTATCGACTTACTGGAGTTGCTACGGAGTACATGACTGCGCTGGCATCTAAGACCGAATCTACCCTGGATGATCAACTGGTGCCCCTGCTCTCCAGGACATTGAAGATTTTTGTAGTGGTTTTTGGAGTCCTGGTGACAATCCAGAACCTGGGTATAAACGTCATGTCGGTGCTGGCTGGTCTGGGTATTGGAGGTCTGGCCTTTGCTCTGGCAGCCAAGGATGCTGTGGCCAATTTCTTCGGTTCATTGATGATTCTATTCGATAAACCCTTCCAGGCCGGGGAATGGATCAAGGTAGGTGAAGCAGAAGGAACCGTAGAAGAGATTGGATTTCGCTCCACACGCATCAGGACCTTTTACAATTCATTGATTTCCATTCCCAATGCAGAGCTAATGAATGCGAAGATCGACAACATGGGCCGACGGGAATACAGGCGGCTGCTTCTGAAGCTGGGGGTTACCTACGATACAGGTCCAGATAAGCTCGAGGGATTTCTGGAAGGCATTAAAAATATTATCAAGGCCAATCCTCACACCAGGAAGGATTACTATCATGTTGTTTTCCATGAATATGGTGCAGATAGCCTGATCATTATGGTATACGTATTTTTCAAGGTGCCTGATTGGTCCAGCGAGCTGGTTGAACGTCAGAACCTTATGCTGGAAATTTATCGGCTGGCCCAGTCCATGGGTGTGGAATTCGCCTTTCCTACGCAAACCCTGCATGTGGAAACATTCCCGGAGAAAAAAGCCTACCGGGTTCCTCAGGAAAAGGCAGTGGCGGATATCAAAAACATTGCGGCGGAATATGGACCCGGTGGCTCCCAGGCAAAACCATCGGGCCAGGGTATCTTTGTTCCGCCCCATACAGAGTAATCATGCGTTCCCTTCGTGTAACAGTTAAGCCGAACTGCAAAATCGTAGGGATCGAGAAACCGTCCGAGGATCACTGGATCATAAAAGTACGCGAACCGGCCACGGAAGGCAAAGCCAACCGGGCCGTGATTCTGGCCGTGGCTCGGGAACTGGAAGTGCCCCCCTCCTCGGTGACCATTCACCGAGGAGAGAAAGGCAAAGAAAAGCAGCTTAGAATCATTTGATCCTGGCTCCGGGCATGGTCCGGATTGTTAGAATCAGGACCGAAATGCAAGCGGCGCAGTTGAGGGTAAGGAAAGGGAATCCGGCACGCTGCCCGATCTAAAACAATTGACAGTAAAGCGCTTCCTTCGCTTCCTCTTAGAAGCAGGAGAACTAAATGTCGATTAAAGATGCATCCCTACAATCCCTAAAGACGTCCGCCGGTGACGTAAAGATCCATAAATTAGATATTATAGAGAAAGAAGGCCTGGGAAAGCTGGATCAGCTTCCATTCAGTATTCGCATCCTGCTGGAGACCGCCATCAGGAACCTGGACGGCTACCGAGTAGAAGAAGAAGACATTAAATCCGTGGCATCCTACGATGCACGCAAGCCATCATCCAAAGAGTTCCCTTACCTTCCCGGTCGCGTTGTACTTCAGGACTTCACCGGAGTACCCTGCGTTGTAGACCTGGCTGCACTGCGAAGCGCCATGGTGCGTATGAAAGGCGATCCCTCACGAATCAACCCCCAGGTGCGAGTGGATCTGGTAATCGACCACAGTATTCAGGTAGATTACTTTGGACAGAACGATGCATTAATCAAAAACATGAAGCGAGAGTTCGAGCGCAATCAAGAGCGCTATGAATTCCTGAAATGGGGTCAGCAGGCCTTCCAGAACTTTGGAGTGGTTCCTCCGGGGGCAGGCATTGTTCACCAGGTAAACCTGGAGTATCTGGCCGGAGTCGTTCTGCAGAAAGACGGTGTGGCCTTCCCGGACAGCCTGGTAGGTACAGATTCCCATACTACGATGATTAACGGCCTTGGAGTTCTGGGCTGGGGTGTTGGCGGAATTGAAGCGGAAGCTGTAATGCTGGGCCAACCGATGTATATGCTGCTTCCTCAAGTAGTAGGCTTCAAGCTGAAAGGCCAGCTACCGGAAGGAGCCACTGCTACAGACCTTGTTCTCACCGTTACTCAGATGCTTCGCAAGAAAGGCGTAGTAGAAAAATTCGTAGAGTTCTATGGACCGGGCTTGAGCAGCATGGGTCTGGCTGACCGGGCCACCATTGCGAATATGGCCCCCGAATATGGCGCCACCACCGGTTTCTTTCCGGTAGATGCAGAGACCCTGGACTATATGCTTCGCACAGGCAGAACTAAAGAACAGGTAGATCTGGTAGAAGCCTACTATAAAGAACAGGGAATGTTTCGCACAGATGATACGCCGGATCCTGTTTACTCGGATACACTGGAACTGGATTTAAGTACCGTGGAGCCTTCGCTGGCAGGGCCCAAGCGACCTCAGGATAGAATCTCCATGGCATCTCTGAAGGATAAATGGAATGATCTACTGAAGACCTCCGTAAAAGACGGAGGCTATGAGCTGGATGGCCAGGCACTGGCCAGCAAAGGTCATATAAAGAATGGCTACGAAGCAGACATTACACACGGCGATGTGGTCATTGCGGCCATCACTTCCTGCACCAACACTTCCAATCCCAACGTTATGGTGGGTGCCGGCCTTCTGGCGAAAAACGCTGTAGAAAAGGGATTGGAAGTTAAGCCCTATGTAAAGACTTCTCTGGCGCCAGGCTCTCGTGTAGTAACCGACTATCTGGATCGTTCGGGACTGACTGAGTATCTGGATAAGCTGGGGTTTCAGACCGTAGGCTACGGCTGCACCACATGCATCGGTAATTCGGGTCCTATTCCCGATCCAGTGGTGGATGCGATTAATGAGGGGAACCTGGTGGCAGCCAGTGTTCTTTCCGGGAACCGAAACTTCGAAGGCAGGATTTCCCCTCATGTAAAAGCCAACTTCCTGGCCAGCCCTCCCCTGGTAGTGGCGTACGCGCTTGCAGGCACCATGGATATCGATCTGGTAAAAGATCCCATCGGAAAGGATAAAGATGGCAAAGATGTATTTCTAAAAGATATCTGGCCTACATCGGAGGAGATACAGAAAACTGTGAACTCTTCCATCGAGCCAGATATGTATCAATCCAGATACGGCAATGTTCGAGTAGTGAATGAGATGTGGAACGATATTCCCACTGCAGAAGGTCAGATCTATGACTGGCAGGAAAGCTCCACGTACATTCAGGAACCTCCGTTCTTCGTGGATATGCCCCTGGATGTTCCGTCCCTGACGGATATTAAAGGAGCTCGCTGCCTGGTGAAGGTCGCGGATTCTGTAACTACGGATCATATCAGTCCTGCAGGAGCCATCGCCAAGGACAGCCCTGCCGGAAAATACCTGCTGGATAACAACGTAGAAGTGAAGGAATTCAACTCCTATGGATCCAGGCGCGGAAATGACCGGGTAATGACTCGTGGTACTTTTGCCAACATTCGACTGCGAAATCAAATGGCCCCGGGTACAGAAGGCGGAATAACTCGTTTGATCCCGGAAGGCAAGCAGATGTCCATCTATGAAGCCAGCCTGGAATACAAGAAACGAGATACTCCTCTGATTGTACTGGCCGGTGCAGAATACGGAACAGGTTCATCCAGAGACTGGGCGGCCAAAGGTACCTTTCTGCTGGGGGTCCGGGCCGTAATTGCCACCAGCTTTGAACGAATCCACCGATCCAACCTGGTGGGAATGGGTGTTTTACCTCTGATCTTCAAGGATGGCCAGACCCATGAGTCCCTGGGACTCACCGGCGAGGAAACCTTTGAAATATTGGGCCTGTCCGACGATCTAAAGCCCAGACAGGAACTCAAGGTAAAAGCCGATGACAAGGAATTCACAGTAATCTGTCGTCTGGACAATCCAGTAGAAATTGATTACTACAAGAACGGAGGCATCCTTCAAACGGTGCTTCGCTCTTTCGTAAAAAATGGATAACCTGCTCAAGGGTAGAAGGCAGGTCCTGAATGCCTGGAGGCAAAATTGATGTACAATATTAAACTAACTTCAGTTCTGGTCCTCATTCTGGCCCTGGGCGCTTCCTGCAATGCAGAAGCACATGAGGAATCAAACAAGATGAATGATGTCAAAACCATGATCGAAAACGGAGCCCTGGTGCTGGATGTACGTTCGCCAATGGAATACAACATGGGCCACTATCCAGATGCCCTGAACATACCCATCACCGAGTTGCAGAAGCGCCTGGATGAAGTAGGTCCTAAAGACCGAGCGGTGGTTGTGTATTGTGCTTCTGGATCACGAAGTGAAACAGCCAGAAATTTCCTGAAATCCATGGGCTACGAAAATGTAATTAACGCTGGTGGATTGTCCAACATGCCCAGGTGAATAGGACCGATTCCAGAAAACAGGGTCTGGCCCTGTTTCAGAAGGCCTGTCTGATTCTAATCACAGGCCTTTTCCTTTTCCGGGCCCCTTCCTATGCACCGGATACTGAATTCATAATTGGAGGTTTCAGTAGCGACACGGGCATCCCGGTATTGATGTCCAATTCCGATTACTTCTCTCCGTTCAGCCTTTATTACTGGGGACAGGACCGATTCGGATCCTGGCCCTTCCTGCTTTTTTCCATGGTCGGAAGCCCATGGAGCCCCCTTGCGATCTTTCTGGGGATGTACATCTATTTGCATCTAAGCCTGCTGGTGATGCTCCGAAACCGAAGCCCGCTCTTGCTCCTCGCAGCACTGACACTGTTGCATTCCTGGAGACCGCTGGGTGGCTTTCTGTTTGATATCGCACAACCTTATGGATGGCAGCTTGGATCAATTTTTCTGGGTATATCGCTGGCAGAGGGTAAGTCAAAATCCTGGAAAAAAAGAGTAACTCTGTTTATCATATCCTTTCTGGCTATCTGGCTCAGTCCATCCAGCGTACTATATCTTATTGCTATCCCGCTCATCCGCATCGCAATATTGAATCGATCCTGGATTTATCGCGCCCTACAGGGACTGAAAGATTCATCGCCTGTAATCCTGGCCTACGCTGCTCATTCCATGATGCGTCGATTTGTTGTGAACTCCAACGCAGCCAGCTTCTACGAAGAATACGAAACTCCTCTAAAATGGAAGGCGGAGTTGGTTGCTCCAGCCTGGAATGCAGTGAAGAGCAATATCTTTCAGAACTGGGAGATTCTGCTATGGGTTGCGGGCATGATCATTTTGATGGGCGCGCTTTATTCCTTGCTCACCGGCCGGGGGCGCCGGCACGTTCGCATGTCAATACCGGCTCTGGCTTTGATTGCGGGATCTATATTGTTTCTTGTTTCCATACTGCCCCTCAACTGGTTTACGCTGAATCAATACGGAGCTCGCTATCTAGCCCTGCCACGATTCTTGATGCTTCTGGGCCTTCTGCTATTCACAGGCCGATGGATCATCAACATGAGTAGCACCATCGTATCCATAGAGCCCGCTTTGCGGACAATAGGAAGCGGCAGTCTTTCCATCCTAATTCTCTTTGCCTTCTGGTCGAATCTTCCCGAAAGAAAGGAATCTGCTCATTACCGGGATAGACTCATGATTGCCCGGAGCCTGGAGCAGAAGTATCCTGGAATTCCATTGCTTGGAAATTACTGGGAGACATATGTCTATTCCGCACTTCAAACCCACCGCAACCTCCCCCAACCCGGTCCAGGCCAATACCAGAGAACCCCTTTCCTGCTACCTGCAGTGCTGGGAGCGGATCAGCTTATTGTCAATCATCGTGGCTTTCCCATATCCAGTACAGAAAGTGGCGCTCCTGTGAAAGATTTTCGCTTTCGAGGACAACAGTATGTTCTGGTTGATTCGGATATTCTAAATGGCAGTCCGCTGATTTCCGTGTACCGCAAATTGAACCGAAAGTGAAAGTCCCGGTCAAAGTTTTTGGACAGTCCTCAAATAATGTGCCGGCAGAGTTAAGTTCTGACAGTCATATACGATAAGTTCATTAGCGGTATGAAATCGAATACGGACAACAGACATTCCGGTAGCCTCCGGGAAGAAAGAGTGGGCTCATCAGATCTCCTGGCACTGATTCAAAATGGAGACGAACTTCGCATCCGCCTTCATGGAGAACTGAACCTGGATAATCATAGTAGCCTGCGCTCTTTACTGGAAGAAGTTCTGAAAAAGACAAATCAGCATCTGGTATTGCTGGATCTATCTGCAGTGCAGAGTATTTCTTCCAGCGCCTTTGGAGCTCTTGTAGATTTTACTCGCAGACTGCAATTGATTGAACGGACATTGATTCTACTGCATCCTTCCCCGGACTGCAGACATGTAATGGATCTTCTCAACCTGCGTCCATTCTTCAACGTTCAGGAAAACTAGATTCTTGGATCCAGATCCTGAATCGCCTGGATGGATCTTTCTTTGGATCACATCCATCCAGGCCGAAAAGCCCACAGATTACTACCCTTCGCAGTACATCCAGGTAGTGTTACGTAAGATCCACCTGCTAAGTGCAAGGACCAGATCAGGCGGCAGATTCTGACTCTACGTCCAGTGCCGGTCGCATCGTCCGGCCCATCTCCTTTCTTCTGGCCACCACTGCTTCAAAGTATTCGTCGTAGCCAGGAAAGTTGGTACCGCACACTCGATCCCAGAAATTGAAATACAGACTGAAGTTTCCGTTGAAATGGGAATGGTGCATATTGTGATGAGTAGAGGTATTGATCCAGCGAGTGAGCCATCCGCGGGTCCATCCGGAAGGAAACACTTCGTAGCCGGAATGCCACCAGATATTCATGATCATCGCATAACCTACATGGGTCAGAATAACAATTGGATGCATGGGCACTACAAAGACGAACAAAGGTAGATAGATGGCTTCCAGAATAGCCTCATACGCATTGAATGCATAGGCCGCGAACGGGCTGGGATTTGTGGATCGATGATGGGTAAGATGAATAATCTTGAAGAATGGCTTTCTGTGCACCAGTCTGTGCATCCAGTAGAACCAGGTTTCATGCCAGATCGTAATTGCCACCAGACTGATAGCAGCATAACCCAATCCAAATTCGGAAAACTCTTTGTAGACCTGGTTCCAGCCAAGCTTGCCCATAGTGATGCTGGAAATCGCCGTTGCAACGAACACTAACAAGGTAACGAAAGACCAGCGAATCTCATGCCAGATCTTTTGTGCATCCGGCCACTTCTGCTGGATTCTTGCTCCAATAAATCTGCGTTTACCCAGCACCCATACCAATAGAAATACGAGCCCGGCCACTGGATAGTATCGTATGGTATTCATGAACAACTGGAACCAGGCTACCTGTACTATACAACTCCATGATAAATCACAACTAAGCGCATCCATATTCTGCTCCACCCTTCGAATTGGCATCACCGATTGCAACGGTCGGGCTCATTTCGATTCTGGCAGATTGACTCTCTGCCAGAATCGCTCATTTGGCCCATCAGCCTGAATGAATAGTAGCAGATTCTTCCGCATCGGTCGTCCGGCCGTATACATCCGTCCAAAAAAAAGGGACCGGATTTATACATTCGCACCTAGTTCGAATGCTTTTTTCTATATTGACCCGGGCTTAGGCCGGTATGTCTCTGAAAGGCGTCGTTAAATGTGGATTTTGAACTGAAGCCCACGTCGTAGGCTACAGAAAGCACGGTTCGCTCCGGCTCTTCAATCAGGATGTTGCAGGCTGCTTCCACCCTGTAGCGATTTACGAATCCAGCAAAATTCTGATTCAGATTATGGTTGATGTATTCCGAAAGCTGATGCGCGGTAATATCCAGCCGGGAAGCCAGCTCTGGCAAGGTTAGAGCCTCTTCCTGGTAGGCCTGTTCCTCTACCATGGTCCGATTCAGCCTGGATTCAAGATCCGATACATCCACTCCTGCCAGTCTGGTCTTCTGGTAGCGATTCTTCTCTTTCTCTCTTTGATATACCACTTCCAGATCGTGAAAGAACTGTGGATATCGTCTCTGAACTATGTAAACCATGGGACCGTTCAAAGCTACGATAGAAATGGAAAGCCCCAGTATGGAATAATAGCCAGAAAGAATGGCCCCCAGGGCTACCATACAACCCAGAGCCGTCAAACCAGGAAAGATCAAAGAGGCTCGCACCACCCCCTCTCTTTTCATGCTGTCCAGACTGATTTCCGAATAGAGATCTATCAGGGCCCAGACCATATAAACGATGTTATGAGCCAGTCCCAGGGGAAAAATCCAGATCCCTGGAGCGGATGGCTTGCCTGCATATACCTGCTGAATCCGCACTATTTTTTCAGGAGTACTCTCCAGCCAATTGGGAATGAGGATGAGGATTACGATGAAGGCAGGTAGAAAATGAAGCAGCAACGCTCGCCAGGAAATCTCCTTTCCAGCAACTCGCTCTTCAAGAAAAGCCCGGAGCATGGGACCAATAAACCATAGAACAGGAACGGTCATTTCAAAGACAGGTGCCAGAAAATGCATTCTTTGAGTTATCAAAAGCCAGGCACGAATCAAAACGGCAGCGAATCCCAGAAATACACCGCAAAGCAGGATATTTCTGGATTTGATTCTCGTTACGAATAGCTCTCCGATGGCAAAGACCAGCGCCAGGAATGCAAATGCAGGTAGATAATCCAGGGGATGAAGGCCACCCATTGTTCCAGAGTACAGCGGTGGCGCAAATTAGCCAGCAGGTTTCGCATTATTGATTGACATTGCCGATTTCAAGCCTTCCTTCATTGCATGCTCGGACTTCGCCTCATTCGAATGCCTTTCATTCTCCTTAACTCCGTTTTTCTGTTCTTTGTCCTTTCCTGCAATAGTAAGCCTGCGCAGGCATCACCGGAATCGGAAGAATTGGTGCAATCATTCCGGACTCATTTCCAGAAGCTCTTCCGGGACGGGCAGTTCAACGGTGTTGTGCTCCTGGCATCCAACGGCCGGATCATTTACCAGGAAGCCCTGGGATTACAAAACGCTCAAACAGGAAGAAAGCTTACGAAGGATTCAGTATTCAACCTTGCCTCCGTTTCCAAACCCATCACAGCCACAGCAATATTGATACTTGCAGAAGAAGGTAAGTTATCTCTGGATGATCCTGTAAGCCGGTATATTCCTGAGGTCTCCGCCTGGGGTGACGGTGCGCGAGACATTACGATTGAGCAGGTTCTTCATCATACATCGGGACTTCCGGATTACGAAGATCTTGCCGAGGATTATTTTTCCGAAAGCCAACAGGAAACTATCGTAGAATTCATTGATAATGCAGACATTCGCGCAATGCTCACAGAGCTAAAGCCCGGACTTCAGTTTGTTCCAGGTTCCGAGTACAGCTATTCAAATACGGGGTACCTTGTACTGGCAGATATCGTAGAAAAGACCAGCGGAATGAATTTCCCAACATTTCTAAGGTCCAGGATCTTTCAACCTGCAGGGATGAACTTCACCAGCGTCTGCGTGGGCCGGAACCAGCCATCCAACAAAGCCCTGGGTTTCTATATAGAAGATGATAGGCCCTATATTCACGATGTGGAGTATCTGGACGGAATTTATGGCGATGGGAATATTTGCTCCACCGCCGAGGACTTGCTGAAATTTGACCAGGCTCTGCGGAATGGGAAACTGCTTAAAACCGACCTGGCAACTCGGGCAGTGGAACCCGGCGTACTCAATAACGGAGAAACGATCGATTACGGCTTTGGATGGGAACTCTCCGAAGAGGGATTGGCCTTTCATACGGGCTCCTGGACTGGATTCAGAACCTACTTCATTCGCGATCTGCAGCAGGGGTATACCATCATAGTCCTGGATAACTCATCAAATGAAGAACTCTATGAACAGGTTGATCGTCTCATAGAAGCGTCCTTTTAACCGCAAGCCTGCTATGACTGATATAATAATCTTCTTTCTCGTAACACTGGGCTCTATCCTCAGCCTTCTTTTCTTCTTTCTACCCATCTATCTGTTGATCAAGGTCAGTAGCCTATCGCGAAGAATTCGCGAACTGGAAAATCGCTCCCAGGCCGAATCTATTGGAGCTCCGGTAGCAACGCGACATGCTCCAGATAGTTATGAGGCATTCCGAGCTGCCAGACAGGACAGCCAGCAACCTTCGCAAACCACAGCAGAGGAAAAACACGCCCGTGTCACCGAATCCGCTGAGCCTGGACAATTCGAAACCAGTCGAAGATGGCCCGAAAGCAGTCATACTGCCGCTTCCGTTACCCGCCACCAGAGCACACATAAAGAATCCAGCGGCGAAGTGGCCCGGGCAAATACAGGTACAGACCAGGCAAAAGTCAAGGAACCTACCGCAGCGCGAAAGATGGATTCCGGTTCAGTCAGCCATTCCATTCCGGAATCCGTAGCTCCATCGGTGGCGCAGCAAGGCTGGCAGAAGCTGGAGAAGGCCCTGGCCGAAAATTGGACCGGCATTCTGGGCACTATCATTCTCGTGGTAGGAGTAGGATTTCTTGGTATCTATGCAGCCCTGAAAATGGGACCATTCCTTCGATTCCTGATGGTTCTGGGCATAGGCGCTGGACTGTTTGGACTGTCCCTTTATCTGGCGAGGCAAAAGCACTGGAGACCTCTGGCCTACTGGTTGCGATCCGGTTCCGGAGCTGTGCTGCTTCTGGCCTGTCTGGGCTCCGCTCTCTTTCCTGCCATGCGATGGATCCAGGATGAGAATCTGGCACTGGCAGTAATCTTGATTGGCGTGGCGGCCAACCTGGCTTTGGCCTGGTGGTCTTCCATACAGACCGTCGCTTCCATTCATACAGCCATCAGCATCCTGGCATTGTTGATTTTACCGAAGAGTCCCCTTCTATTTTCGATTATTGGCGGGATAAGCGTTTTCAGTACCTACCTGTCCTACAGAGCGAAATGGGAATTCCATCTACTGCAGGCCGTTTCTGTTTTCCTGCTGGCCTCCATGGTCTACGGATATCATTACGGAGCCCCTGCCACAGATATTAATCCCACCATAAGATATCTGGGTCTGGGCTTCACTGCTGCGGTTACAGCTCTGGGACTTTTGCTGCATTATAGAAGTCGTTATCGCAATCAAGTATTCGAACACTGGCCTTTCATTTCGCACATTGTGACCTGGGCCACAGCGGCCCTGGGATTCGCGCTATACAGCACTGGTTCAAAGTACAACTCCTTCTTACTCTTCGCCATTGGCCTGGCCGTCTACGTGCTTGCGCGAAGCAGAAAATCCGGTCCCTCCTGGCTCTATCATACAGATTCTATAATGGCTCTGTTTATTTCGATTCTAGGAGCCCTGACTTTGAACCGCTGGCAATGGGACTCTCTGGCCATCGCTCTGGTTATTTCTGCTCTGTCCCTGGCCTTTTCCGTGGCCTCCAGCCTTGACCGAGCGAAAATCCTGAAGATAATCGGATTGATACTGCTGCATTTCGTCTGGCTCAGTATCGCAGCAATTTCTCTTGCAGAAATGTCTTCGGATGAAGCATTTCATACATCCGGTATTCTTCTGGCATCCATGGTTCTGACCCTGGCTTACCTCTGGTTTGACTGGACCCGGACGCGAGCGAATTACCGCAAGGCAGTCCATAGTAGCCATAGCAGCGGCGAGCTCGCCGCCGCTGAATTCCCGGCCCAATCCCCATTGGAGGGCGAAGGCGAATCATCGGGTAGTAACTCTGGTCCCGGTTTTACGCAGATTGATCCGGAAGATACGCGTCTGGACGCCGGTCTATGGATTCGAGCTGAAAGCCACTTCTCTCTGGCGGGCATCTTTGCAGGAATATTTTTTGCGCTAGTGTGTGTCTCGCTTCGCAATCAGCCAAGTGCCGAGTTCTATCTTTCGGCGCTGGCCCTGCTAATTCTGCTGGGACGCCATGGGCTTTCCGTGAGCAAACTGGCTTCTTCTGCCATCCCTGTTACCCTGGGACTGCATTTCCTGGTGATCTATCGCGCCTGGGATCATACTCCAGGGATTCAGTTCTTTACCGACGCTCCGCTACTGGCCCTTCATCTGGGGGCCATCATGCTTGCACCCATGAATTCTCGTGGAAGCCAGCCGATGATCCAGAGCAGAATCTATTCCGGTCTTCTGGTTCTTCACCTGGCCACCCTGGTCTATCTTCTAACCAATGGATATTCCAGTCTGCTTCCCGGAGTCCTATGGCTTCTGTTTTCAGTACTCTTTCTGGAACTGGATCGCATCAGATCGTTTGCCAATTCCACCTGGCTTGCCGGCCTGGAGCTTGCTCGGCCGGTGTGGTTTCTGGGCGGGCTACTTTCGGTAGCACTATTTCTGATTTCGCACCTGGTAGTAGATCTGCAGAGCGAGGCCCTGCTTGGTCCCTTTCGGGCCAGGCTGCTGATTCAGTTATTTGCCATCGGCGTGTTTTTCTACTGGGCTCGATTCAGTCCATTAAAGCAAAAGTATGATAAGGGTCTGGGTCGAATCACCACTCTCTTCTGGGAGCTGGCTTTGATCTTTCTAACCATTGCCATATCCCTGGAACTGGAACCCATGTGGCTTCCGGTGGTATGGGTATTTATGGCGCTGCTGCTATTCTTTTCGCGTAATATACGCTGGATACCTGCCAGGTTCAAAGTCTATTCCACTTTCTATTTCTGGACTTCGGTATTACACACAGGATTCCTTTCGGGCACGCAGAACACTCCTTCTGTTTTCTGGCTGGATCAGGCATGGCTGGGTGGACTGGTGGCCATAGCAGGACAGCTGGGATATCTAATTTATCGCTACACCCGGACGGAGGAAATCGCAAGCCATCCGGGCATGCCGGTATCAAAAAAATCAGGAGCAAGTAGCCAGATCAGCCAGGCTTCTCCCGATTCGCCATTAAGCCATCAGAGAATTGAGGCCGTCCGGCAAGAAGCGGAAGGTGCCGACTGGCTGAGCGCAAAGTTTGCTGGAATACAGAGCCGCGAGCGAAAGGAACTAACCCTGTTCTACCCTCTTTTTCTTTCTGTCGCCCTTTTTCTTTTCTGGAGCTTCGATAGCGCCCTTCTCACTCTTTTCTGGATGGTGGAAGTGTTTGTAGTGTTCTTCGTGGGACTTCGACTGAATCAGGACCACTTTCGCTACGTTGCCCAATCTGCCATGGTTCTCTGCCTCATACGACTGCTTCTTTTTGACCTGAGTCAGTCCAGCATCGTCATGCGGGCTTTCGTTTTTCTGGGAGTTGGTGGAATCATGATACTAATGAACGTGATCTACCGCAAATATCGCTCAGCTCAGGACGCAGAGGCGAAAACGGCAGAATCCAATTCGGCCAGCGCAGGTTCCCGTTCTACAGAGGTGGATCCATGAACGTTAGATTGATTAGCTTTCTGAGTCTGATCATCTGCGGTACGCTACTGTCTGTAGCGCTGGCTTTATTCGAAGCGGGTCAGAATCTACCGCCCACTGCAGCCCCGCTATTTGAGCTAATGGGCAAACCTCTCAAAACGGCTGATGCCACTCTTACCAGAATCCTGCCCATCGATGATGTTGATGAGGCCCAGCTGGGTAATGCAATCGCACTTCGCTATGAAGCCTATCGAGATAAGAACGATCCAGATCAGATTTATCTGGAGAACCTGGTCCGAAATCTATCCAGAGACAGCGAGAAAGGTTTTGATTACAGAGTGTTTATTCTTCCTTATTCATCGCCGAACGCTGCTGCCGCCCCCGGAGGCGTCCTTTTCGTTACAGGTGGACTACTCAAAATGGTTGAAAGCGAATCTGAGCTGGTTTCAGTACTGGGCCATGAAATCGGTCACGTGGAGCTCGGCCATTGCATGGACCTTGTGAGGTTTCAGCTTCTGGCAGAGAAAATGGAAGCACGTCCTCTGGGAGAAATCGCAGATCTTGCAGTGGGCATCATGCTACTACCTTCTTTTAGCAAAACCCAGGAAGCAGATGCAGATCGATACGGGTTTCAAATGCTCATCAAAGAAAGCTACAATCCTTTTGGAATGGCCAATGCCTTTGAGAAATTGGCGGCTCTGGATCCGGATGCGATGGAGTCGGCAAATCCCTTAACGGAATACTTTCGCAGTCATCCGTATTCCATCCTGAGGGCGGAGCGCTATCGAAGCGAGGCCACCCAGGCAGATTTGGAGAGATACTACGTTGGAGAGCGAAACCTAAAAGAAAGAATCAGCCGATTCGATACTGAGTATCCGGATGAATGGCTGGGCGAGTAGAATTAGAACTTACTTTTTTCCTTTCTTGAGCGAAGCGATGTAATCCTGGCATCGCTGCATGTTTTCTTCCATGGCCTTTTGTACCCGGTTCTTCTGTTCTTCAAACTCCTGCTCCGAGAGCTTTCCAGGAACATAGATAGGTTCGCCATAGGATACCACCACACGGGTAAAGGGCTTGGGAACTCTGTGCTTATCCCAGGCTTTCTCTGCAATCCATTGACGCACCCCTTCGTAGTGAAAGGGAACTATGGGTTTTCCAGACATCATGGCAGCCATGATCAATCCACTTTGAACCTGGAACGCTGGTCCCCTGGGTCCATCCGGAGTTATCGCCGCTGGCTGGCCTTTCTTCAAAGCAACCACGCAATTCTTCAGAGCGCGCATGCCACCTTTGCTGGTGGACCCTCGAATAGCAAAGTTACCGAATTTACGAACAACCTTTGTAATCATTTCTCCATCTTTCGAGTCACTGATCATCACGTTGGCCTTCATACCGCGATTCAAATAGGGAGAAAAGAGGACGTTGGTATGCCAGATACCATAGATCCAGGCCTTGCCGCTTTTATGGATTTCGTTGAAGGAATCCCGTCCGATGTCAATTCGTCGCCAGGTCAGGCCCCAGAGCCTCTGCAGATTCACTACGATAAAGGGAATGATCCAGACCTTCAATCCCCGTTTCGCAGCTCCATCTGGCTTCTCTACCTTTTCCGGAATTGAATTCTCCGGGATCGACTCGCCAGTTTTATTCTGGTCTGCATCGGTAGCTGTGGCCACTGTCTGTTCGTCGGTCTTCTTGCCCATGGCACATGGGAATAATCAGGCCTTACTGTGCAAACTACAATTCCATTGCAGAGATCCGGGTCCGCTATGCTGGAATGCTATTTCTATCGAAAATTTTATCCTATCTATGTTGAGGTTCCATTTACTTCCGGTTGCGGACCAGAATCCGTCTGCATATCTGGCACAGAAATGTTGAATAGACTATTTCTAATCCCTATTCTATTGCTTGCCGTTTCTCTGTGGTTTTCATGCGAACAGTCGGACCCGGAATCGGTGCGGATTGAAAACCAGGACACACGCGAAGTCACAGCTCCCAGCGGACTGGTTTTACGCGAAGAGCCAAATACAAAATCCACAAAACTGGCTCTGATTCCACTGGGCACCCGGGTTCAGGTCCTTGAAGAAAAATCCGAGGCAGAGCAGATTGGAGATGCCACCGGTCGATGGCTGAGGGTGAACCATAACGGCATTCGCGGATGGGTATTTGGGGCCTATCTCAGAAATATCCAGCCTGCGGAGTAAAGGTCGCAGCGTCCGCTCAAGCGAACAGTGCCCTATACTGATTTGAAGTTGCCCCTGGTATTGGATCGTTGGGGGTGATCCAGAAACTACTTGAGAGCCGTATCGCTAAGAAGAAAGAAATCCACATGGCCATTCATGGGAACTCCGGGCACTCGTATCTGTTTGCTCACTCCCATGGTTCGAATCTGCTGATAGGTAAATAGCATCAGCGCATTTTCATGTACATAACTATCCAGCTCCTGTAGAGCCTGTTCATGCTCTTCTGGAATTGCTTTTTTCATGGCCGCCTCATAGATTCGATCATAATCGGGATCGCTTAAAAGCGAAAACAAGCCGGCCGAAGAAAGAAAAAGTCCTGCATGAAATGCCATGGTGTAAATGGGGTTGTCCACCATGTTGAAGGCCATGTCCCCTTCGTAGGGGTTGCCCATAACCTTTCCTACCACAACCCGTTCAGCCCATTTGGGTCTGGATACAACTTCCAGCTCCAGCTCCACCGAGATGGTAGCTAGCTGCTCCTTTACAGTTCGGGCAACGTGCTCGGCCACATCGGATGTAATGGCCTCCAGGGTGAATCCATCTCCATATCCGGCTTCCAGCATAAGCTTTCTAGCCTGACGTAAATCGTATTCATAGGGTTTCAAAGTCTCATTGGCACCATAGGAACCCTTCAGTCCCAGGGATGCCAGAGGCTCCCCGTTTCCGTTCTCTGCGCTTTGAATGAGAGCCTTTCGATCAATGGCATGATTCAAAGCCTTTCGCACTCGTACATCAGCCAGAGGCCCCTGGTTTTTGAGAAATACCCAGGGGCTTTGCAGCACCAGTCGCTTCTGAATTTCTGCACTATCAGATCCAGCCAGGAGGTTTTCTTTGCTACCGGATAGATAGGGAACCAGATCTATTTCGCCTGCAAGCAGGCGATCCGCCCATCGCCTTTCCGGCAAGATCTTGATTTGAAGCTCGGAATACGCTGGAATTCCCTTTCTCCAGTAGGCAGTGTTTCGCTTGAGCAGATACTCCTCACCGGGGCTATGAGCAGAAAAAACGAACGGTCCGGTACCCACCGGATGCTTCAGTGCCTTTTCCAACCCGACCTTTTGAACGTAGCGACCGGAACTGATGAGGCCAAACATGGTAAGACGGCTTAGAAGCATTCCATCAGGTTCATGGGTTCGAACAATAACCGTTCGGGCATCTTTTACCTCGGTGGAGGCGATGCTGGAAAGGACCCAGCCGGTGCCGCTACCTGTAGCCGGATCCGTAACACTATCCAGAGTGAACTTCACATCGCTGGCATCAAAGGGACTCCCATCATGAAATTTAACTCCCGAACGTAATTTGAATTCATAGGTTTTCTCATCCAGTTGCTTCCAGGATGTTGCAAGGCCCGGAACCATATTTCCGTCCAGATCATAATGGATAAGACTGTCGTAGACCTGACTCTTAAGGGAATAGGAATCCGGATCGAATGAAGGACTCAGGGTACTCAGGGCCGGTACATCCCCGGAAAAGAGCGTAACGGATAGAGATTTCTTTTTCCGGGAACGAACATTTCTTTTTTGCGCGATTCGAACTACATCCCCTTTTGTCTTAAGAACAATGTCTTTTAGTTCCTCGGAATTCACCGAAACTTTGTGCACGGACTCGGAAGCTTCCAGAGATAAACGATAGGATTTGTCCAGCCTGTTGATTATATCTTTGATACTGATGGCCTGCGCATCGGAAAGATCTTTAATATTGGCCCCTCCCGATGCGATGCTATGAACAGCACTTGTAATTTCTTCCATTGTGCTCGCATGATGCCCCATAGCGTTGGCAATGTGCTCAATACTATCCCGCGTAGAATGCACCGATTGGCCGATGGCATCCAGCGTTTCTACCATCTCGCGTGCACTTTCCACAGCCGAGTTCACATCCGATGATGCATTGTCCACTTCCGAGGAGAGATTGTTCATCTCCTGTCTTGTACCCTGTATTAGCTGATGGATAGCTCGAGTGGAATCCTGGGACTTTTCTGCAAGCTTCTTCACTTCATCGGCCACAACAGCAAATCCTCTACCGGCATCCCCCGCTCTGGCAGCCTCAATGGCCGCATTCAAGCTGAGCAGGTTGGTTTGTTCTGAGATATCGTCGATGACTTTCGTGATCTGTCCTACCTGTTCGATAGACTGGCCGAGCTTCTGAATCTGCTTCTGAATACTTTCGAATACCCTGGTAATGGAAGCAACGTTCTGCCGATTTCGCTCCATTAATTCGCCACCCCTGGTCGCTCGTTCGCTCATTTCCCGTGCGGCTTCAGATGTCTTGCCGGCATTTCGCACCACTTCCTGGATGGTTTCCGATACGGATTGAATGGCAGTGGATGTCTCTTCCGTGGAACCTGTCTGATCGCCTACCTGATCTACCGCCTTCTGAGCCAGTTCATTCAAGCCATTCAAACTCTCCTGAACCTCCATCACACTGTTGATCTGATGCTTCACCGCTTCCTGAATAATCCTGACATCATCCGCCAGGTTAGTCACATAGCTTTCCAGCCTCTGCGCCGTGGTGCGGAGATCCCTTATGCGATGCAGGTTCTGACGTTCACCACCTCTGAATTTTTGAAGCAGATAGAGTATGACTACCAGAAACATTCCTATGGCAATAACCTTCAGGGCCAGCCACTGCCATAACTCCAGAACATCCGGCTTAAAGAACCAGGCAATGTCTACTGCCATACCCGAAAGCGCAATGATGCCTGCGAGAATGTAATGTCTGACTTTCATTTATACCCCCTGCCCCTAACAGGAATCATCCCATAAATGGCAGATCAGTCAAGATTCTTTTTTGTCAAAGGTTAACCGGGGGCGTTTGCAACGCTCTAACCTCCGAAATCTTCATCTAGCTGAATGGGTTAGAGAGGATTTTCTGCAGGCCTTTAAATTGCGATTGATTCGCACTTAAGAAGGATTCATGCATTTGCGGAAGTATCAGGAAGGGCGCAATCTCAGTGCAACAGAAGATTGCGCCCGAATGGGAGCCTGACTCTCAGTTCACCGGTGTAAAAATCTCTACCTCGTTTGCAACAGGCTTGACTGTGCGAAGATATGCATAGATAGCCTTAAGATCTGCTTCCGTCATACCAGCATACATAGTCCAGGGCATATAGGTATTTTTCTCCCCGGGGTTTACAGGTTTTCTATTTTCACCTTCTCCGGCATATTGTTTGAAGCGTTGAACAAAGTTTCCTTCATCCCAGCTACCAATTCCGGTGGCCTCATCCGGTGTGATGTTTGCTGATCTTACAATGGAGCCATCCGGCAGCGGGAAAGGAAAGCCACCGGCCAGGTCCATCCCCGGAAGCTTGGTACCCTTGTCCTGCGGAGTATGGCATTCGGCACAGCCGCCAATGGTCACCAGATACTTACCGTATTCTACTGAATCATCTGGATCCACATCCGTTGGTTGATACGGGCCGGGAATAGTGCGAAGAATCAAATTCATGGGAAAATCGGGGCTGGAGGACTGCACTTCGTTTTCAATGGGCTTCAGAGTTCGTAGATACGCAACCAGAGCCGCCAGATCCTGTTTGGAAAGCCTGGAATAGGCTGGATAAGGCATTACAGGAAAGAATGGTCGCCCATCTCTGCTCACACCTGTGGTAATGGCCCGGGCCAGGTCCCTGTCTTCCCAGTCGTGGATACCGGCCGGAGTAATGTTTCTGGCTACAAATACGCCCGGGAATCCCAGCTTCTGATCGAACACTTCCCCGCCCTTTCCTTCGGTGCCAGGCACGATAGGACCGGAGTAGTAGTTCCAGTCCCTTACAGAGTGACAATCCACGCAGACGGTAACATGGTTGGCGAGATACCGCCCGCGCTCAATACTCTCTGTGCTGGCATTCTGTTGAAACTCCGGGTATTCATCGTAGGGCAATGCTGTATAGAGGTACACAAACAGACCCGCAACTGCGATAAAAACAAAGATCAGTATTCCGAAAACAATCTTCTTGATTTTCATGGAGCTACGAGAACGGAAATCATGGCAGAGTCAATTCAATGCGCGAAATTGCAGAATGGTGCGAGAGAAAAATTGTGTATCGTTCGTTCGACTGGCAGGGATTGCCGGTGACGAATAAAACACCGGCAATCTTGCGAAGCATTACTTCAATCCAGAAAGTCTGGGAATAAACTGTTTGAGCGCTTCTTTTTCAACTTTCGGGCCGGAGTAGTCCTCCATTTCGTCCAGAGGAAATTCCATTATAAAGTCTCGAAGCACCTGAGTTTTACGATAGGCAGGAGCTTTACTATCGCCAATTAATCGAATCTCGAATCGATTTCCTACCAGCATCCAGATATGCATATCCTTGGCAACTTTGGCGGGATAGGGAACCACATCCGGGGCCGACCTTCCTTTGTAACTATCGATTGTTCCCTGATCATCTATCTGGTCAAAAAGCTGAAACCAGATTACTCGTTTATCCGTTCCCGCCTCCATCACATTGGCCTGCAGAAAGCTGGAAGAAAATATTCGTCCATATTCCAGGTCATCTAGATCAACAGATCCGGATCCTCCACCGGAACTGTTGCATCCAATCGTTAAAAAAAATGCCAGTAACATTATTCCTGATTTCATACTGAATTTTACCATTCGTTTCTCCTTCGTTTTGATCTATAGACTTTGACCGCCAGCCGACAACCTGGCAAGGGGAATTTATCCGTACAGTGCGAAATTGCTGTACTACCTGAATGGCGAACCTGACGAGACTCTTATTGATACTTTCATAGAGTTCGACCAGTAAATCCTCGTCCCGATTCGCGTACAGGTCTATACCCAAAAACATACCTGGTAATACAGCTGGTAACGTTCAGAAAAGAGCATTAGCCGCCAGAAGGCGAAACATCTGAAGTAGCTTCCCGTGCATCAGTTCTGGAATATTCCCTTTAGGCCCATTCAATGGTATTTAAAAATTCCGGAAAGGGCATGGGAGTCATTGCTTCAGCGGTGGCCCGGTCCTGTCTTACGTAAGCCTTGCTATTGTGTTGCTTTTCGGCCCGGGAAATCATATCTGAATCCGGCCTTGCTCCTGGATGCATTATCTCATGGACCTCTCGAATAAAGTCAATGGCCTGATCCGAATACCAGAGTAGACCGTTCTCCTGTTGATTCAAAAATGTAGGATGGATGAATATATCGTTCCAGGAAAGATCGAAGTACTCTTGAAAGATTTCTTCGCGAACCTGCAGCATTCCAGGTTCACATTCCTGAGTTCTCTGAATATTCTTCATTGTCTGCGCTCTGGAATTTACGCCTCCCATTCCGCACCATCGCTCATCGTGGGGCGCAAAACTGCAGAACGAATCCACCCAGTCCTGGACCATGTCCAGCATGCGATCCCAGCGATCCTCTATAGCCTTCCATAGGATTTGCCGCGGCTCATACTCCCACTCCAGTTTTTGCCGGGTAATCTCCCATTCCACAGGATCTGGATAACCAAAGGCTGATCGATTTACCAGATCCTGATAGGCTTCCAATTGCCTTTCATAGAGTTCTCGATCCACGGGCCTGAAGGAAATTCTAGCGCAATAGATATCATATTGAATGGTGGGACCCACCCGAGGACTATCAAGCCCAAGAAAGAGCCCCTTTTCCTCGCATTCCTTTAAGAAAAGTGGATAACTCAGTCCGGACTTTCCTTTATCCACTACTTCCTGCAAAACAGGAACCAGGTGGGCCGCGGATGGTTTGCTCTTGAGATCGTTCAATGCATCTTCATAGGACTTGAGGGTATTGGCCATCAATTGATCATCGCTGGAATCTCCATCCACGCTGGAATTGGAAGCCAGCGCTCTGCCGTAGGCCGTCGAGAAATCAGTAAACAGGCCATCCACGCTTAGCTTCGTGGAATAGGCCCCCAGATCATCCATTTCCAGAGCCAGGCGCTCCATGGTTTCCAGAGCGGAAAAGCACTCTCTGGCATCGTCCGAATCATTCCCGGCTTCCTTAAGTTCGCGAGCCATTCCACGAAAGGTCCCCAGAATCGTATCTACCATACCTGGATCCACGGCCATCAGTCTATACCTCTGTATTCTTTGTGTTCTGGCAGCCGCCGCTTCACCACCGAATCCGGCAGCGGAATCCTTCGTCTGTGACGCTCTTCTTGAATTAGAGCATAATCGAAACTCCAGGATGGATCCCATTGCCGGGCATTGGGAACTACTCTTTCCTGCCAGTCTGCCCTGCCTTTTGCGATAGTATCTTTAATGTAGGCCGCCTGTTCATCCTTCCACCTGGATGGCACATCTGCCCGTCGGGCCACTTCCAGACTTTCCAGAACAGGGAAATCATCAAAGAAATAATCTGCGAAACCATCGACGCTGATTGCCACACTGTTCTTCTGCTGCAATTTTGGAATCTCTGTGCTGATCTCTGCTTCACTCTGGAAAGAATCCACAACATCCAGAATTTCCTGACTTCCTTTTTCGCGAATGGGCTCCTTGATTTTCCTGTAATGATCTCGTCTGGCAGTTTCTCTATCCTTAACAAGTGCGATGGCATTCTTTATATTTAGCTTCTCACCAAAGAATTTTTTCTGATATTCTTCTTTGGTTTTCGCGTCTCTCATGAGTTCATATAGAGCTTTCTCCGTGGCATAGGACTTCCGATACATCGGGTTTCCCTCGTACCGTTTCATCCTGGCATAGTAATATTCAGTGTATTCTTTCTGGCGTTGATCCACGCCCCAGAATGAATCGTCCAACGTCGCATGTCCAGCGAATTAGGAGGAATTTACAGACTCTGATTGAAAACAGTTAGAGGGAGGCACCGGGATTACTGTAAAAAACGGCCAGAACTGGCAAAGAAGCGAATTCAGCGGCGGGGGTTCCGAATCTGGCTAATTATTCAACTGCTACGCACACACGGCTCCGCATTCCAGAGATATCCAGATATTTCGCACCGCAAGCTTCGTGCTACAGATAATATCCAGGCATTTCGCACCGTAACCTCCGCGTTATAGAGAATATCCAATGTTTCCCCTTTTCGCCATAATTGATGCGAGGAGACTTCGATGAATATGGTACGGTAAAACCCGAGAGTATCGGGGAAGCCAGTATAGCCTGAATACCCACTCTTATTCCAGGACGATTTCGCTCCAGTCCTCATACCTGGTTTCCATATGCGATTCAATGAACTGACTTACTCGATGCCTGTCCAGAAACGAAGGCTCCTGATCCCAGTTTTCCAGATCATTCAGAGTCTCTCTTTTCAGCTCATAGATTCCCAGAACCAGCGGATTAAAAATATCTTCAATATCAGCAAAGGTAAGAGTCACCTTGATCCTCTCGGGCTTCTGCTCAAGGCCCACTACAAACATGCATTCCAGGTAATGCGAAATCTCTTGCCGACTGTTGCGCCTTGCTTCTTCCACCGACCGAGCCTCGGCCCCAAGTGATACGTACATATTGGAATCAATATTCCATCCCTTTCCATTCCAGATAACACTGGAATCTCTGTGGTTCACCAGATACCCATCCCCACAGATTTCGGCCAGCTTCAGAAAATAGGACTGACCCGTTTCCTGGGTGGTTGAAGAAAACTCCCTGGCCTTATCGATTCGAGGTTTGCAGAAGATCAGGAGCGAAAGCAAAGGAATGCAGAAAACCAGAGAGTAAATACGCATGGAACTATTCAGCCTTCCTGGAAGGGCTGTCAACGATTATAGGCCATGGCCTCAAACCAGGTTGGACTTGACAGAGCCCGTGGTTTTCCCAGCCTGCAGCATGGCCCGCATTGCACAGAGCACCAACAAAGAGATTCTGGAAATTACCTTTCAGATGAATGAAAAGAACACAGTAGACGCTGAATTTGGAAAGGAATTCTCCGAGATACTGACCGAAGCCGCCGAATCTAACTTCAGAGGTTTAATCATTCGGGGAGGCAATGGGTTCTTTTCTAACGGTTTCGAGCCCAACAGCTTCGTGGGAACGTCCAGAGAAGAGATCGAGGCTGTGATAGGCCCAGCCTTTCGCATCTGTGGTCAGGTAATGAACCTTCCGTTTCCAGTGGCCATGGTCCTGAACGGTCATGCCATGGGCTATGGTGCCATACTGAGTCTGTACGGCGATTTTCGGTATATGCAGAGCAAGCAGGCCAGGTTCGGTTTTCCCGAAATCAATATTGGTCTACCCATCCCCTCAGCACCGGCACTGATGCTCCAGGATATCGCAGGACGTACCCTTACCAGAGATATGATTCTGGGAAAGGCTCTCAAGGCAGATCAGGCTCTGGAAGCAGGAATTGTAGATGCAGTATTCGATGATGAAGATTCCATGATGGATCGTGCAAGAAAAGACATTTCAGCCCTTTCAAAATTCGCACGCTCCACCGTTCGTATGAACCGGGAAATGATGTACGCACGATACAAAGACACAATCCCCGCGGCCATTGAGCACGATATCAAGCTGGCTTCGGTAGCGATTATGGCTCCGGCAGGACAGGAAGGTCTGGGTGCCTTGAAAGAAGGAAGAAGGCCGGATTTCTCCAGCGTAGATTAAGCAGCATTGATTGGGCAGCGTGGACACTGCCCTGCCCGGGGAGGCATATTAACCTCAGGAGTCTTCCACTTCGATGGCGATCAAAGCAATATCGTCATCTAATTCCCCTGGCCCTCCTGAATGATCTACTAGATGATTCATAAGGGTTTCCAGCCATTTCTCCAGGTCCATAGTATGCGAGGATTTTACAGAGTCTATTAGTCGCTCCATGCCGTATTGTTCGCCTTCCGCGGATGAAGTCTCAAACGCACCGTCTGTATAGAGCAGAATTCGATCCCCCGGTTCCAGGGAAATGGGCTTTTCCGGGTCAAATGCGGAATCCTGAAATAGTCCCATGGGGCGACCGTAGGGCCTGTATTCTAAAACCTCACCTGTGGATCGCTTCCAGTGAAGCAATGGCGGATGACCTGCATTGGCTACGTGCAGTATTCGTTGCTTCAGATCAATCTGTAGAGCACAGGCAGTTACAAACTCGCTTCCGACATTTCCATACAGCATTTCATTCAGTCCCTGCAACAAGGTCTCCGGCCTGGAATTTTCCTTTCCGTTGAATACATAGGCCATTTTAAGAACAGAAACGATCAAGGCAGCCGGCACTCCATGGCCGGATACATCCGCAATGATCAAAGACAGGCCATTATCGTCCGCGCGAAAATCATAAAAGTCCCCACCAACGTTTACCATGGAGCGATACAGATGTGCGATTCGCAGCCCCGAAGGTGACGGAATAGTTGCAGGAATTAAAGATTGCTGAATCATCCGCGCCATGGACAGCTCATGTTGTATTACTGCCATGTCGGCCTGGGTTCGGGCAGCCTGCTTCAGCGCTAGAATATTCTGCACCCGTGCACGCAGCTCCTCGGGTTCAAATGGCTTGGCCAGGTAATCGTTTGCGCCACTGGCAAGGCCTTCCACCACATCCTGAGTTCTGCTTCTGGCAGTTAGTAGAACAATAGGCAGCTCGGCCGCAGAGTGGGATTGTCGAAGAATCCGGCAGACTTCATAACCGGTAAGCCCCGGCATCATCACATCCAGCAGCACGAGATCCACCGGCCCGGATTCCTGGAGGGCTGCCAGAGCCTCGGTGCCGCTGGTGGCTTCCAGAATTTCATGACTCTCCACGGAAAGAAAGTTACGAAGCACCTGGAGATTCACCGGATCGTCATCCACTACCAGAGTGCGAAACTTCATGTCCGGCTGTGCCTCGCTGTTTGGACCGGGCACTGACCTGGCCGAGGCCAATGCTTCGAGACTCTGATCTGAATTCTGGGCCAGTATTGATCCAGAGCCATGAGGCCGACCAGGCAATTCAGAGAATATCCCTGTTTCATCGCCACCCGTGGCCACCTCTGACGGGGCCTGCCTGTTCTGTAAATCTTCCGAATCCTGTCCGCTAAAAACGGGCAGAGTAAAACTAAATTCCGATCCCCGGGTCGGAGCCGAATCCACCTGGATTTCACCACCATGCAGCCCTACAAGCTGGCGTGTTATAGAAAGTCCCAGGCCTGTTCCGCTGTATTTTCGCGTAATGGATCCATCCGCCTGAGTGAACGAGTTGAATATCGCATCCTGTCTGTTTTCGGGAATCCCTATTCCCGTATCGCGCACTGCTATTCGTACAAAGTCACCGTCGGTCTTTGCAAGCACTTCAATCGAGCCCTTGCTCGTAAACTTGATGGAATTTCCCAGGAGGTTAACCAGGATTTGATTCAGCCTTTCTGGATCCGCATATACCGGAGGCACATCCGAGCGATGGTGGATCAAATCCACGGGCTTATCGCGCAATAGAGGGCGGACCAGCGAAAGCGCAACATCCACGGAGTCCGCTACTTCCAATTTTCTGGGCTGTATCTCCAGATCGCCATGATTCGCTCTGGAAAAGTCCAGTATATCGTTTACCAGGGTCGTAAGCCTTCTTCCGCTGGCGGCCACCAATCGAAGATTCTCCCTGGTTTGCTCCGAAATCTTGCCGGTTGCCCCCTGCAGTACGGACTCCGTAATACCAATAATGCCATGCAACGGAGTTCGCAACTCATGGGAGGTGTTTGCCAGAAAATCATCCTTCAACTGATCCAGCTTTTGCAGGTCCTGATTCTTCTGCTTCAATTCGTGCGAGAGGTCCTCAACTTTCTGAAAGGAACGAGCGTAGCGCAACGAGAGCAGTGCCGATTGCAGTAATACGAAGATAAGAAGACTGGCTGTTCCAAACTGGATCGTATTTATATCCCCTCGAGCCGAAAGTACATCGTTCACAGCTCCCAGAAATAAGGGCAAACCACCCAGAAGCATGGCAACACTGTCTCGCTTGCCTGCAATTACAGCCCTGATTAGGATAAAAAAAGCGAATACACCGGAAAGCAGCAAATGGATCTGATAGGCTCCTACCAGGTTGCTGAGTTTCATTGAGTCTACAAAGAATGGAAGCAAAAGTAGAACGATCCCGGTACCGCATATCACAACCAGCCCGGGACGAAAGATACGGTCTGGAAACAGGCTTCGCAGATAAAACAGAAAAAAGATTACGGAGAGAGGTAGACTGTAGTATTCCAGACTCAGATAGAAATACCAGCCCGGACCCGGAAATTCGTTGAAGAGAAACTCCTGTCCAGTGGTAAGAGGGCGAATTGCGATAGAAAGACAATGAAATCCAAAGAATGCAGGAGCATGGGTCTGCCTTCGCACTGCAAATAAAAAGATGTGATACATTCCTATGATCGAAAATGCGCCGGCCAGGAATAGATCCCAGGCCTGAGAGGAGCGCTCTTTTCGAATCTGTTGGCCCACCGGTCCCAGCCGGATGGGCTTGCGAATTCCACCGTCCCGGTAATCGAAATTCGAAACCAGAATCACAATCTCCAGTGTATTCGCATGTTCAGGAAGAAATACCAGCGCGGATCGGGGCCCGGGCTTCGTCTCTCCTTCCACCAGACCAGGCGTTCCACTCTTCCATAGCAACTCACCGTTGCTGTATAACTCCCAGGCAGAGTAAATTCCTTCAATTCGCATGGCCAGAGGTCCACTGGCCTCTGGAAGTAAAATTCTCAGAGAAAAAGTTCCAGAACCCGCCGGGCCTCTGGAACCGGGATACTCATTCCAGGAGCCGGGAACCGCCACGGGCACCCAATCCTGCCCGGAAGGCTGAGAAGTCAGCTTGCCTGGATAAAACTTCCATTCACCGCCAAGAGAAATGGTTTGATTCGAATCCCTACCGCGTAGATCCAGAACCCCGGAGGATGCAACAACGTCAGACACTTCAGGGTCTCGACATCCGGAAGCCAGGATCAGCAAGATAAAGACCGGTGTCCAGGCCCTGGAATGCATTCCTTAACAATTCCTGGCAGGATTGCATTGCAAGCCAATACTGGAAACCACAGGCATTCAATGGGAGCATCCAGACAACACACCAATACCCTTGACCGCCAAAAGCAGAGGCTGCATTTGAGAACAGTGACCAACTCGGGTAAACGGTTCTGGCTCTTTCTGGCCATTTCGCTTGTTTCGCTGAGCGCCGTCTATTCCTGGCCGGTGCTTCGAAGTAGTGAGGATGAAAATCAGATACTGCGATTTCGCTTCCAGGACGGGCAGACTTCAATACAGGTCTATGGAATGATTTATGCGCCCACTCTGGGCTTTCCTGGCGGTGCAGGAATGCTGGTTTCTATCGTTCACCAGGGGAAGCATACCACGGGCGGCTATCACTATACCTGGGACGACGTAGAGGTTTCGGACTCCCAATTGAAAATGGGGCCACAATCCATTGAAATGTCAAAGAATCGGTTCCGAATTCGCTTTCACTCCCGCGATCTGACTCTGGATGTTCACGCCCCCCGAAACAGCGAAACAGCGGGCCGGAATATCTTAATCCTTCGAGATGGAGATTCGATTCTTGCAGTGGACGGAACAGAATCTCTATCCGAATCCAGAATCGCTATGAACATCTACGGCCAGAGAAGTGATTTGCAGGGCCGCATGCTGGTGGATCACTGGAAGCTGCCCCGAAATCTTCCGGACGATCTGGGAAGTATTCAAGTAACAACATCTCTTGAGGGCAAACCGATCTTTCTTGCCCAACCCAGGTTCGGTAGCAGCACCGAAACCTATATACAGGCCATGGACCTGAGTCGTCCGGTGCACTTCCGGGATAAGGATACCGGACTGGCTGCAGGATGGCCTTACAGCTCAGGATGCAAACTCAGCCTCAAACTTGGTTCTCCGATTCACATCCTGGACAGAAAGTCCATTCCTTCCACCAGCCGCCTTATGGGTCTTTATCTGGGAAAGAGTCCGCAGATCATCTCCTACGAAAGCACTCTGATAGATGCCTGCGGATCATCCCGAGCTGTTCTGGCTTCCGAAACTACCGTTCTAACCCTTCACTGATTTCTCATGCAGAAACAGAAATTTGAAAAATCCAGTTTCAGATTCTTGTGCGATCTTCAGTATATATCTGCGAAAAAGTTGATACGAGAGTGCAGTGTTATGCTTCTGCTTTGCTTCGTTTTCCAGTAGCTTTGCTTTGAGTGGGTGCATTCTTGATGACGAAGCGCTTCCCTTCCAGAAGCTGCAACAGATCAAAGCTGCTGATAACCCCTGCCAGCTTTTTGTTATCGATCACAATCAGATGATGGATCTTATGTTTGCGCATCATTCGAGCTGCCAGCTCCACATCCCCATACCTGGGTATGGTGTAGATCTTTTCTGTCATAATCTGACCCACAGAACGTGTATCCGAGACTTTCTTGATTAGATCTGCAGAAGAAACAACGCCCAGCACTGCGCGGTCAGGTCCTACCACAGGAACAATATTGATTTTATTCTTCTCCAGAAGCTCCCGAACATGTCCTGCAGTCTGATGCGGAGTTACGGTAATCACCCTGGATTTCATGATTTCATCAATCTTTAGACTCATGGAAAACCAGACGTAAAGCGATACTGGCCCGGTCAAGCCGTTAGTATCCAGTCCCCTTCACTTTTAGTGGGATGTTTCGCCTGGATGGCCCGGATTTATCGAGCGAGAGACTTCCCCCGGGCACTTCAATTCAACACATCTTGTTCCAGCCACGCGCCAGAAAAACAGAGTTCCTGCATATACGTGCTCCCGCCGGCCCAGAGAATACTGAATCCCGCGAATTTCAGAATTGGCCCGGATAGACGAGACTGTTGAATCAAAGCCTTAAATCGTGGAGAATCTTCTTCCCTGGTTCGGAAATCAACGGCAGTTTGAGCTCTCCCTTCTCGATCGTCAACGTCATGCCGCCAGCCCCAATGCTGAGCAAGCTTACACCAACGTCGATGTCAATATCCGAAGTGTTTTCCAGTTCTACGCCCCAGCGTCCATCAGGATAGAATACAACGGGACCATTTAGTTCCATGTTGATCTCCTTACTATGAAGATCCGTGTCTGCGGTTCCTCCCAGGATTTCCATATCCGGTGCATCCAGATAAAGTGGCAACTCGATAGTGAACTCGGCTCCTCCATGGCCATCAGGAGTGATGTAGCCGGTGTTTACCCCGCGATAGCGCATGATCATGGTTTCTGTATCGATTTCCAGTGGTAGAATGAGTGCCAGAACGTCCATGGTCTGTGAGGTGCCGAATAGCTGTTGCGGATGAACGGTTACAGGAATTCGGTTATGTGTAGCATCATAATTGCCAATGGAAATCATAACCAAACCATTGAGAAACATTCGATCCTCTCCGGATATACTTACATCGCTTACAATTCCGCTGTGATCTGTAGGCTTCAATCGCACACGATTCTGGTCATAGCGAACTTCGTCGCTTTGAACATGAGAATTACCATTAAAATCCGTGGCCGGCACAGCATGCAATGGAGTCATGGGCTGGGTGGTAGCTGCTACACCATCAAAAGGCATAATGAAGTCCGGGCCGCCGCCCTGGGCCCCGTTCAAAGGATCCGGATCCAGGGGAATGCCTTCCGTGTTGCAGATATCCCCGGTCTGGCATTCATCGTTGCTTCCTGACACCAGCTGAACATGGTACCTCTGCCCCACAACCCACGGATGTTCCGGAACAAACACCAGCTTCCGATCTTTCTTCTCCAGCTTGCCTGGAACAGGACTCAAACAGTTTCCAGAGGCATCCACTCGAACTATGCGAACGCTGCCCGAATTACAGGAACTACCCAGAGTTATCGTGGCAGGATCTAAAGGCTGACTGAAGTATATTTCAACGTTTCGATTGGCCGGAAGAGTAAAAACAGAAAAGACATCATCACTTCCCTTTCCTCCTGCGCATCTGCCGGCCACATTTCCTCCGGACAGGAAATCCCCACCGACCAGGGAGCACTGAGTTCCTGGATACATTGCAGTAATCCTGGGAGGAAAGCTGCCGCTATCATTGTACTCAGGCACCTGAAAATCTATTTCCGAAGAGGCCACCGGATGATTCCCCTGGCTATCTTCCAGGGTGCTTTGAACCGTCACCCGGTAATCATGCCCGTATTTCAAGAGGTGATCCGGCTTCAAAAAAAGGCTGCTTCCCTTTAATTCTGCCTGAAAATCTACGTAGCTGGCATCCGTGCGATCATAGAAGGAGATATGATCCTTGAGATTCTTCTGGGATAGAGGTTGCGAAAAGGTCAATACCAGGCCTTCTCCTCGATGAAACGATGTGGAATTATCCTGAGGATAGGAGCCTGTTAGCTCAGGAGGATCAGGATTCTGACCGGTCATGCTTCCGTCCTCTGGCGTGCCCATTTGCAATACCATTTCGATGGTTCCAGAATCAATTCCCATGAGACCCAGCTCCAGAGTGCCAATCACGTTGAGAATCATGGAATTTCCTTTAACCTCGACGGTTCCCACGGCCTGGACCTGCTGGATTTGTTGATTCATCAAAACATTGGGCAGTCCGTTTTCGCAGTTCATGTATACATCCATCACAAGATATACAGCCGCTTTGCCCGATTCCTGGTCAAAGGGATTCGCCAGAATGTAGCCGTTCATATCGCTTGCCATGGTAATCTGAATATCTCCCGTTTCCAGGCCGGACGGTATTTCTCCCCCCAGCCTAATCTCCAGGGACTGACTATGCAATTGACTGTCTCTGCGAACCACCATGGGAAGAATGTCCTGGTGTTTTTGTGCATCGGCCACTTCGGCCTTCATTTCGCCGGCAGGGTTCAGCACAGACTTTCCCAGAAGGGCCGATTGCATATTCAGTCGATTCGTATTATTGCCGGTGAGGATGCTCTGTTCATCGGGTGTAGAAGCGAGGTTCACTTTGATTTGACCTCGAGGAGACGATGGCTGTGGAACCAGGGTTGTTTCAAAAGCATTGAGATCGCTACCACTTCTACTCTGAATATCTGCGGTGAGCCGTAGAGTGTAGCGGGCATCCGGCACAAGATCCACATCCGGATCAAAGGTAATATGCCTTCCATGGACAAGAAGTCGACCTGGCACCTGGGCTCCGTCCGGTCCCCTTAACTGGAAGGAGTTTCCGGTTATTGCTGTATCGCCAAGCACTTCTTCCGTAAGCAGAATTCGCACTGTAGAAAAATCCAGAAAGGGTAGCATGGGATCCGGAACCATGGATTCTACCTTGAATCCGCCCTCCGCTACCAGATCCGAACGTCGGGTCTGAAAAGAAGCGATGGGCCCGGTATACTCTTGCGCAATACCATTGTTTAAATAGATTGTGTAGCCGGTTCCCGGTTTCATTCCATCGTGCTCAAACCGGATGATTCTTTTGTTCTCCGATAGCGTGGCGGTTCCTGGAAGCAACTCCCCTGCATGGGAACGAATCTCCAATCCGTCCAGGGCCTGCTCGTTCGTGGGCGATACAAGGCTAACATATATAGGAGATCCCACAGGAACATCCAGCTGTCGGTTTCCAGGAAAGACAAATTCCACCCCGCTAACACCATCATGCATTGTATAAATATCCTGACCCTGATTGTTGCAGCCCAGCGCCAATAAAGCCAGTACCAAAATTCCTTTTCGCATTGTTCTTCTCCTGTTTTTCATGGCGTATACATCCCTAGAACCGTAGAGTTGCGGATACTGCGAATGCATTCACCTGACCGCTCAGTGAGACGCGTTCTACCACGTCCGGAACGGCAAAAATGGGCGGACCATCATAAGGGGGAGCGATGGAAGTGTTTCTACTTTTTAGCTGATGCTTTTGATAGGCCAGATCGACACTAACCGGATTGGTCATTCCCGGTACCGAAAACGTCCAGGAAAGGCCAGTGGCCAGAATGAATCGATCGGCATCCAGGAGGTTTACTCCAGGTGTGATTTCCGATTTGAGAGGGGATCTCTTGTATGAATAACCTCCTCGAAGTTTAAGCCCCTCGAAGAACTCCAGGCCGGTATGTTTCGCAAGTCCCGAATACGTAACTCCTGCCGACGGTACAACAATATTGCGAAACTCGATGTCTGACTGGTTACTTACATCGCTTCTTTCCGAGATTAATGAATTCAGACGTTTCCAGTTTTGAAACTCAAATGAGCCCGCTAACTCGATTTTCCAGGGTAAGCGATACATGATTCCCAGCTCGTACTGAGCTGGCACATATCCATCCAGGGATTTAACGGCCAGGGGCACTGATGTAAGGGTAGTACTCTGGATTTCAACATCCGCGGATGCATCCATTTCCAGGGCAAAGTAACTGTGATTTCGCCAGCTCAAGGCCAACGAGAAGTCAGAGAAGAAATTATCTTCGTTGAACCATTCCGAAGGTTCAAGCCTCAGTCCAAAGATGGGCGAGCCGCGAGTATCTCCAGTAACCATGATTTCCTGTTCACTTGTTTCTCCACCCAGCGTTGTGCGAAGCTTGATAGGTGCACGGGCCGTAAGAGAAATAACGCCTCCGAGGCCCAGATAGATGCCTCTATAGACGCCGATACCAATACCGGAGGCGATAACAAGCGGCTTCTTGCCAAAGAATGCAGGCTGCCCCGCATCAGAAACAGTGTCCTGAATCTGAAGCAGATCCCGGCCTCCACCATCGATGCCCATCTGCAGGCCAAAACCCACCGGAACATCAAATGTAGTCAGGTTGCTGAGATCCAGTTCCAGCCCCAGCATCACCATATTATTTTCTCCTGTATTGCTACTGGGACTGGTACGAAAGGCAGGCTCTTTTCCTCCACGACTCTGGATCTTAAGACCCGGGCTGGCATACACCGATCCCAGCGCCATGCTGTTCTCCGGATCAATGGAAAGCCCGGCAGGATTGAAATAGGAAGCCTGCGCTCCCTGGGCAAAGGGAGCATAGGAACGGGCTGTCGATACCTCTATGGGACTGAGGCCAAACTCGGATGGGACGGATCCAGGACCGGCCTGCAATGAACCGGCACACATAATCAACCACAGGCAGGTCAGTACCCGCCAGCAACGAAACTCGAACATGAACACCTTCTGTTTATCTGGCCCGGGAACCGGCCCCTCTCCAGGACTGAATGACGTATCAGTCAGTAAGCCGGCTAAGTATTTCCCTGCGCCGTTTCGGCAGACGTATTCCTCTACCACGCGACCAGAATCTCTATATTTAGGTGCATACTACCAGAGATGTAAGCCATTTGTCGTAGCTTCTTATAAGATCGGAATTCAGACTTATAGATCCGGACGGTTTTCAATCGGGCAACTAAGCTCCTGGGCGCAGCATTAAGATAGATTCAAGCTTTCAGGGCGCCGGTGAGACATCCCCTATTCTCTCCAGGTCTTGCCCGTGCCTGAATCCAGGTCAGGATTCAATCGTTTTGATGAGATAATCAGATATCTCCGGACTACCCAGAAGTCCCAGGTGTCCCGTGGTCATAAATGCATGGTATTCGATGGTAGGCGTTCGGTTCTTTCGCAACCAGGAGAAGTTCGAAGCAGTCTTCGTCGCTTTCTGATTGAATTCTACGAACTCTTTTCCCAGGGCGCTCCTGGTTCCCACAAGACCGTCTCCAAAATACATAGCAACAGGAGTCAGAACGGTTTCGGAAACACTTCCCAGCAGTAGATGATAATGCACCCCTGGCAGGGGCGGAACTTCTGTCTTTTTTACGTTCATCAGTTTGTTTGCATCTTCATGTTTCCAGTCCTCGGTCATAAAACCCCATCGTAGATCCTTGATTCCGTTGCTTCTTTCATCGGCTATGCGACCAATAATCCGGGTAGGGTAATTCCAGATGGTTTTAAGGACAAAGGTAGCTACATGACCAAACCTTTCCAGGAATGAGCCATCGTTGGGTGCACCAATGAGCACCACATCGCTTAGAACAGAAACCCATTTGCTTTTTCGCCTGGCTCCGTAGTACCCGGCACTGCGAACAACCAGGCCTCCCATGGAATGGCCTACCAGGATGAGCCTTTTGATTTCCCCGGAACTAACTTGCATTAATTGATCCACCAATCGATCCAGCTCCTGTCCATTTTCTGAGATATGCTTTCCTGTGTTATATCTCAGATATAGAACCCCGGCATTGCACTGTCTGGATAGCTCCGGACCGTACCCGGTCTTTCCCGCCATGGCCGCTTGCCAGGGAATTTCATCCGCCATCAAGCCATGAACGAAAAGTACACAGGTGCCAGCTCTACCATCCAATCTTTCCTTTTCGCTTTGCCATACTTCTGCCGGTTTCGCATCGGCACCGTTCAAGCGAAAACTCATGGAAATGGCAGCAGGATCATTAAACTCGGCCAGCCGATGTCCTACCAGACCATTGATGGCAGGGACAATGAAATGCTTATTCTCATCGCCCTTTTCGTAAACATATTTCAGGGTCTGGCCTGTGGCAAGGGCCGCATCCACTATACCTTTTCCCAGGTTTTGCCAGAAGTTACCTGATGGAGAAGATGCGCTTGAAGTTTCGGAAGCTTCAGAGTCGGAGGATTCGGAGGATTCGGAAGCATTATCCGTTGAATCCAGGGGCCCGGAATCGCCCTCTTCTTTCGCCCTGGATGGTCTGGAATTTCCGGTGGTCATGGCCGGTTCTATAGATGTCTTTCGGTCCGGTCATCCCTTTTTCCAGGATTCATTCGGCAGAAGGCCCCTGAGTCCGATGCCCCGTTAAGACTCGATATGGCAGCTAGTTACCAAACAGGCCAGCCGTTATTTCCGGGAATCCAGCCCGGTTTTGTGCATGACTCCTACATTAATTCTGTATTCTTAAAAACCGGCCCTATATTGGCGGGCCTGTTCGCCTGCAGGGTGGCCTGCAGAAATGTACCTGAGATAAGAATCCAGCCCGGTAGAATGACACGGAGATGTGTAAATGCGAATTCGAACTTACAATTATTCTCCGCTGCTTTCCATGCTGGTCTTTGGCGCCATGGCATCCGGCTGCTTTTTAGAACCTGACGAATCCGAATGGGACAAAGGAGACGAAATATTCTACAATGCTCTAATCCTCCAGTTGGCCAGTCAACCTGTAGCGCCCAGAGTGCGATTTCTCAACAATTCAGGCGGCACAGATTCCTATCGATTGTTCACTAACTCAGGTTGCTCAGGTAATGCCTTTGCCAGTTTTTCTGGCACCGCCTCCGGACAATATACAGCCTATTATCAGACGAGCTCATTCTATTTGAATATAGACACTTCTGAGTGCGTCGCAGGACAGTTTAACTTTGGTCAGCCCGGCACAGCCTTGAATCAGGTTCAGATCGACTGCGAGGTCAGTTTAACACAGATTCAGTGTAACGATTCATCCAGTACGACAATCGCACGCTAATGCCCGGATCAAAGGAGACTCCGCAACCAGGGAATTCACAGGACTCAGGTTTCTCTGGGCGTGGTGAGAGCCTAATGAACGCAGTAGAACTGAATCTATTAAGGCGTGCCTTTTACAACATTGCCATCAACATCGATCTTAAAGAATCGCACACCTTTTGAAACGGAAGCTGTACTTTCGTCTCTTTTGCGCACGATGAACGGATATGCATCGTTAAATTGCGCTGGTCTCGCTTCATTTCCAGCCCTATCCATAAAGCACCGGTGCAAGAAATTACAGCCACAGCTCCAGTTAGAAAAAAGAGCATTCGCATGCCCGCCATATCTGGCCTGAAGACAGGTTGGAGTAAACTGATTTATGCTGGCATGGAATGTCTATCGCAGCATTCAGGGGAGCCGAAAAACCAGCTACGTGACCCACTCATTCTTAATTATCGCTGGACCGGAGGCTATTTAATGAATTCGACTGTGCGAAAATTCCGACTGATTCTAATTGCGAACCAGCATCTGATAGGCATCCTTGTATTTCTCGATGGTTGCGATCTCTTCACGCATCTTTTCCAATCGGTCTGTCTGGGCTTCCAGAATTGAGGCCGACTGTACGGAATGCTCCGAAAGATTCTGAATCATTCCGGTTAGATCTGCACTGCCATCCACGATTCTATTCAGTACCAGATTGGAGCTTTCCATACTGGCGCTAATTCGCTTGATGCCAGCCACGACTCCAGAAATGGTCTCTCGCGTCTCGCTCAGGCTGGACTGGGTTTTGTCTGCCAGTTTACCCACTTCCTCCGCAACCACTGAAAATCCTCGACCATGTTCGCCGGCACGGGCGGCTTCAATAGAAGCGTTCAGCGCCAGGAGATTGGTTCGGTCTGCAATATCTCCCAGAGCGCGTAGAATACTTTCGATATGAGCCACACTTTCTGCAAGACTGTTTACGGAAGAAGCCAGAAGTGAATTTTGGTCCTGCGAAGAGGTAACCTGCGTTGTATAGGATTGAAAGGTTGTCTTGACGCTACTCAGTCTGGAACGAACATCGTTCGTTGCATTTAGAGCATCCACGAGAGCGTTCACCAGAGCAGTCATGACGGGAAGATTACGGGATACGCGATCCAGAGTGGCTTCCATCAACAGGTTAACATTGGCAAGCACTCGCTCTCGCCGGGATTTAAAATAGTCTTTGAATCCCGAGTATTTATTAACAAAGTCATCTACGTAATCGTCCGCAAATTCTCTATCCGGATCCTCCTTGAATAGCACAATGGCGGTCAATGTTTGATTGATATTCACTCCCAGAATCTCCCCGAAAGTGGAAAATCCAATGGATGGCACATCCTTGAACGTATGCACATCGGCCAGAGACGATTGATTAAAGACTCTGCGAAGAATACAATCATTGAGGATAGCACCCAGCGGTCGGGGTTTGTCTTTGATGAAACTCTGAAAGTCATCTTCTGTTACCCGGGCCAGATCCGTTCTTTCCAGAAGGAATAGCTCCTCTCCGGGGCTAACATCACAATAGAACGAAATTACCTTGCGAACCAGGTCAATATTCATTACGGAGCGTACGTAGATTTCTCCGTTGACTTCCAGGCCAAAGGAATAGCTGGAAAGTCTATCCTGGAGCTCGTCTGGTTTGCAGCGAAAGTGATCGCAAAGGGAATCTATGATGTTAACATTCTCCAGAGCTTCCCGATCCAGAAATTCAAAGACTTCCCTTTTCACCGGGTTGGCAGCGGACACTACAAAGCTCTTATTCAGCTTTTCAAAGTTCTGGCTTTTCAAGATTCCAAAGCGAATCCCCGGTTTGAACTTGATAAAAGCAATTACTCCATGATGTCGAAAAACCTGCTTCCCGTCAGAAATGAAAGTATCCTTGAAATCCAGAGTCCCGCCAGCGCTTCCCCCGGCAAATAGACAGGGGAACTTTCTGGACTGGTAGATGGCTTCCATCAGGAAGTTTTCGCTGCTGGAAAGTCCGTCTATAAGAGTCATTCCCAGAGTGTCCTGAAAATTGACTTTGAACGGAAGCTGAATCTTTTTGAGCTCCGCCTCGATCATAGCCACCCTTTCCGGAGCTGATTTCGATTTGGTTTCAGAAATATCTTCGCTAAATAGCGGAATGCTGACAATTTGCACGGACTCAAATATTTCCTCGGAAAGGGCCATCAAGACAATGTGTTTGCCTTCGCCCGGAGTGGCCCTGGAATAAAGTTCGGCCACCGGTTTATCTTCATCTATGCTGCAGAGTTCGCCCGCTGTGGTCCCGAATAGAAATTTACATCCGCCAGGCATCTCTGTCACGATTTGCTCTGTAATTTCTTTAAACGGTAGGTCCTGAGAAACAAAGGCAATGATGAGACCAGGCTTGAAGGGAATTCGCTGCCCCAGGCCGGTAACTCCAGAGGCAGTGAGGGAATAGGTAGATACATATTGCTCGTTGCCACCCGGCAGGCCTTCATTCGCTGCATCGTGTATAATTGCTTCCACTGCAGATTCGTTAACAGCTTTCGATCTCTTCTTTGAATTGAATCCAAACATTGTCTTTTTCCAGATGGTAGCCATGATCCCGTAACTAATGAGAGAGGGCCCCGCTACAGAAATCAGATACGCCGGGGAGCCTGTGAACGGGTCAAACAATATTTGGGACGGGCCGATGCATCCTGCAGATATTGACAGTGAGCACAGTATTTCAGGTACAAGGATGCCTAATGCACGAGTTACATTTCTTCAAAAGCGAACTGCGCACCATCGAAACAAAATGGATTTCTATCCAGGGGTAATCACCTTTTCCACAGGAGATACAAAAAGCATCCATGGATTCAGATAATTCATACACGATCAGGTTATCATTCTTAAGGCCAGGTTCCCTCTTTTATGACCGTTTTCCGCATGCTTGTGGGCGGCCACCACATTTGACATATCGTAGCTTCTTTCCAGCACAGGCCGGTACTGGCCGGACTCAATCAATTCTCGAAAGTACTCCATGTCCTGGATGGATACGAGAGCCACCCCAGATTTCACCTTTATTTTCCAGATCGCACTGCGAATACCCGCCAGTAGCATATCTTTCATTGCACCGGATACCAGAATCAGCTGACCACCGGGCATCACCAGGTTTCGTAGCCGATCCGGCCTGGTTTTGCCGACGGTCTCTATCACTACGTCGAACTTTTTTAGATCGGAAAGCCCGTCCTTTTCGTAATCAATGACCGAATTCGCGCCCAGGCCTTTTACCAGCTCGACGTTCCTTTCGCTGCAAACCGCGGTTACTTCGCAACCCCATATACGTCCCAGTTGCACAGCTGCGCTACCAACAGCACCGGATGCTCCCAGAACCAGCATCCTTTTTCCATTCTCCAGGTGGGCCCCTTTGAGGAAGTGATATGCGGTATGAAGACCAAACGGAATGGACGCCGCCTCTTCGTGGCTGAGCGATTCCACTCCTTTGACCACAGGCGCAGATTCCGGCAGACAGATGTACTGTGCGTAGCAGCCAAGAGCCAGGTCCGACATCCCAAAAACCCGGTCTCCTGGAGCAAATCTTGTAACCTCCGCCCCAATGGCATCCACAGTCCCGGACAGTACCGATCCCAGCACGCGGGCCTTTTGACCAGGTTTGAATAGACCAAAGAATAGTCTCACAAGAAACGGATCTGCCCTGCGAACTCTCCAGTCTCCGCTGTTTACTGCAGTGGAATGGATCCGAATCCGGATTTCCCCCGGCCCGGGCTCCGGAATGTCTTTTTGCACTATCTGCAAAACCTCGGCGGGACCATATTTCTCAAATTCAATTACCTTCATTTTTGCTTGCTCCATTACCCACTTCCTTCAGCCTTACAGCGTAAGGCAAGAAATTTACCTTACGCTGTAAGGTGTCAAATATAAAAAGGGGGAAACATTGAAATCAGTCAGGGCTTCCGGTAAAAGCAGTGAAAAGACGCAAGATCATGGCAGGGATTCAAATGATGGAGCACAAAAAGGCAGGCAAAAGAAGTCTGGCCGTCTTACAAGAGGTTCCATCATAGAAAGTGCCATGGCTCAGGCAGACTCGAATGGAATCCATGCCCTCAGCATGCGAAAGCTGGCCGGTACCCTGGGGGTAGAAGCCATGTCTCTATACCATCATATATCTTCACGAGAAGTGTTGCTGGATCTTATGGTGGATCGTGTATTCGAAGAAATGACCGTAGGCGGTCCAGAAGGGCAGAACTGGAAGAGCTGGTTAGTCGCGCTTTCCAGCCGCATGCGGACAGTACTAATTCGGCATCCCTGGGCTGTCGGGTTGCTGGATTCCAGGCGCAATCCAGGCCCGGGAACATTGTCCTATCAGAACGCTCGCCTGGGCGGACTGAGGAATGCAGGTTTTTCCATGGACCTGGCTGCCCATGCTATAGCACTCCAGGATAGCTTTGTATACGGTTATGTTGTTCAGGAGCTGGCACTGCCATTCGAAGATGGCGAAGTAGATCTAGAAGAGCTTCAGGGATTTCAGAATGCGATGCAATCAGGAGAATATCCGTACCTACAGGAGATGGTAGACCAGGTAGTATCCAGGAAAGACTATTCCTTTCATCGCGAATGGGATTACGGAATGAAAATGTTACTGGCCGGCCTGGAGTCACAATTCGAACAGAGTAAATAGATTTGCACTCTACCAATCGAAATGCCACTAATTCAGGGGAGAAAGCAGTATCGCCAGAAGGTTTTTTTCCGGGAAGTTACAAAGGACGATGGACAACCGGGAGCAACTATCCCTGGGCATCATGACGGGATCACGGAAGAGCCATGGGTACTATTGTAAACAGCGCAAGCTCAGACATTATGAAGACCCAGGACTGACCATGATTTATGCGATGGAGCCGGTATCTTGCGAATTCAAACTGGCAGACCAATCAAATTGCTTCGCTCACCGTTCGCAAGCTCCAACGCTGCGCAAATCATCTTGCCGCGAAAGGTCGGCTTTATCTTGCAAATGTGAAGATTACCTCGGCTGCCAGAAAGCCCTGGTTTCCATGGATTCATTGAGATCTCCGATTCCAGCCAGGCACAAGGCATTTTTATCCAAATAGATACTTGCATTTCAGTGCTTCAGTGTTCCCATGCAGACATGGACCGGAGTATTGGAGAACTTCAAAGTGCAATACAGATAAACGAAACAAAGGTGGAGCACCAGATAAATCTATTTCGCGCTGCCCTGTTTGTAGTAAGCCTGATTATGGATATTGCCAATGCCTCGATTCGCAATGTTCTAAACGATGACTACCTGGTAGTAATCGCGATTGCAATACCAGTATTGAGCGCTTACCTGATTTTTGTGCATCGAATGACATCAGGACCTCGCTATCGTCCCTGGGTCAAATACCTGACCATCACCGTAGACTATCTGGTATTGACACTGATCTATGTGGAAATGAGACAACCCCCATTCGATGAATTATTTCCAATTGTGGTTATGATACCTATACTCACTTCCTTTGCTATTCTTCTGAATATGCTGGGGGCCTTTCGCTACAGCGCTGTGGCTGTCCTGTACAGCACCTCCCTGGGAGCTATACTGCTACTTCTGGGCTCCATTCTCACAGATATGCCTTTTGAGATACAATTCTGGTCTGCCCCGGCCCTCATTGCATCCGGCTTTCTGGTTCGCTGGATTTCCATCAATCAGAGAGAAGCATTCCTCAAGCTAAGAAAAAGGGAAAACCTGATACGTTTTCTGCCCAGGGATGTAGTGGACATGATCGATAGCGGTGCCATGTCCATGGAGCTGGGAGGCAAGGAATTGAAGGCAACGATTCTCTTTGCAGATATTCGCAACTTTACCAGCATATCCGAAAAGCATACTCCTTCGGAAATATTAACTATGCTGAACGAGTATTTTACCGAAATGGCGGCGATTATCTTTCGTCATGGAGGTATGATCGATAAATACATCGGTGATGCGATCATGGCTGTATTCGGCGTACCCCAACCAGGAACAGGAGATGCGCAACGGGCAGTGACAGCAGCCCGGGAAATGCATTCAGCCCTGCTCTCATTGAATGAACGTCTAAAAAAACGAGGAGCGGATCCAATCCACATTGGAGTGGGGCTCCATACAGGTATCGTAGTTGCCGGAAACATTGGATCTGTGGAACGAATGGAATATACTGTAATCGGAGATACGGTCAACGTGACTTCGCGTCTGGAAGGATTGAACAAAGTCTACAGTACCGGTCTTCTATTTAGCGAAAAGACGAAAGATGAGATTGATGGCCTATTCAAAAGCGAATTCGTAGCCAGAGCCGAGATTCGAGGAAAAAGCGAGGCCATGAATGTCTATACTATCGCAGACCCAGCCCTCTCCCTGCAGAGCCAATAGACTCTTTTGTTCTGCGAGCGTACGGGCCGGTACAAACAGCCTGATTCGACAATTTCGCACCGGGCAGTCGGAGCATCGCTCTTTTTGTAATTCGAAGGCACCGCCGTAATTCTCAAATTGATGACTCCAGGATGATCTGGCACCGTGGCCCATCTGCAAGGCCTCCCCGGGGCCGGGATACGTAACCATCCACAGGCATTTCCCTATGGCGGCCCCCCCATCGATGTTCGGCAGGGGCATCCATTTCGGAAACAAGTCAGGCTCTTTACCGGGACCTAAAAATTCCTCGCTGACCGATTAATCGCTTTACCAGGGCTATGGCGGGCTGCTGGCTTGCCGGAATTTCGCATTCCGGCTTAAGCTAAAGTGCCTGATTCATTAGAAAAGAAATACCCTGTGCGAAGATTACAACGAGCCAACTTTGTGGTCAAGATATGAAGTCTGTATATCTACTGCTGCCCATTATTCTTCAACTCTACTGCTCTGTAGCCGTGCCCCCATGCAAGACGCCGGACCCCGCCTGCGATCCACTGTCCGCCTATTTGACATACGGACTTCTACTCACAGATCGCTGGATTGCAGTGGGCGTGAACGGTAACATCGCAGAATCCCCTTCTGGTCAGGCCGATTGGAATAGCTTTGTAGTTCCCGGCACTACTCTTCGCGCTGTGGCCTATGGGAGTCCGGGCTTTGTGGCGGTAGGGGACACAGGTCGGATTCTTCTGTCTCCCACCGGCATTAATGGTGATTGGACGGATCAGACCTCCGGAACATCTAACGAGCTAACGGACGTAACTTACGGAAATGGCATTTACGTCATCGTTGGAGGAATAGTCGGAACCACGGCTACCATACTCACTTCGTTGGATGGAGTCAACTGGACCGATCGGTCCATTGGCCTGGGCAACCGGTTGGACCATGTATTGTTCGCCAATAATCAATTCTACGCAGTAGGGCAAGGAGGTGTACGCGCTACTTCGCTGGATGGAATCATCTGGATCAATGCCAATGCTGGCCCCAATCCATGGGCTGGCCTGGCCTTCGGAAATGGAATCTTTCTGATCGCAGATGATGCGAGCAATATCCATACTTCCGCAACTTTCGCCGGCTTTCCCAATCCTACCGGCTCTTTCACATCAGCGGTAACGGATGCAGTAATCTTCGTTCCCGAGCGAGGCTTTTTCTTTCTGGCTGGTGATGGTGGCGAGACATTTACCACGACCAATGGAATCGGAGCTGCCACGCAGGGAGGTATCATAGGCACCGTTGCTTATGAAGTAGCAACGAACGGTTTTAGCATTTCTATCGCCTCCCAGGGTGGAAGCATCCAATATAGTACAGACTTTTCGAATTTTTCTCCGGCCGTGGTGGGAGCCAATGATTGGTTCGGCATCACCTATGCAAGGGCTCCGAAAATTCTCGGGCCCTGATCTATTATGGCCACCGCCCGGGGCGCATAATCATTGCTCCGGCGTTTTAAGCCGAACTCCAAAACGACCAGCTGCGCTATCGCAGCGCCGGGGCGTATAAACAGCGCACCCGCGTTTTAAGTCGAACTCTGGTATTGCGGGCTCATTCCAGCCGCTCAGTTGGACTAAAGAACGTTCCCTGGTAATAGGTCGAAACTTGAATGCTGCTCCCGCCAATTTGAGCGGAGAAATCTTTCAAAAAAATCCGACTTCGGCCTGAACTCAGCGAATCCGCGGAGCCCGATGAAGATAATAGGATGCTGCAAACAGTGATATCGCAAGAATCCAGGACATTCCCCAGAAAATGAATCCATAAGCTGGCTCCTCCGGAAAACTTTGACGCATACTCAGACCTGTGGCGGTAGCGGCTACGCTGAAAGCGCCGCTGAAGAACTGCATGAGCTGAAACAATCCCATCCCGGATCCCAGTTGCTCTGGTGCCAGAATACGCGAAATTTCATTGGATACGCTACTGGTCAAAAATGTGAAGGCTACACTCATGAGTATAAAGATTAGCAGGATATATACATAGGATTTGCCTGCCAGAAATGTAAAAAGTACCGTTGCCAGGAATAACAGCACCGGAGCGAATTCCAGTATGTGCCGATTCCCCAGCCGATCAATCATTCGACCTACAACCGGGGATAGAATCATAGATGCGAAAGATCCCGGAAAAATTACAAGACCGGCCTGCATGGCCGTAAGTTCGTAATGGTCCACAAGAATCTGTGGCATCAAATATAGCATGGCAAATGTACATATATGACCGCCCAGTCCGGTGGCTGCCAGAGTAAGATATGTGGGGCTTTTCAGAAGGGCCGGTAAAACGAAAGGAGTGTCTGTATTCTGAATCCTCCACCAGAAAACAGGAAAAGCGGCCATTGCGATGAATAGAGCCAATAGAGATGCCTCCGTCATGGCCAGCAGCATCGATGTAATACCGGTAGCCGCAAGTATGGCCCCGGCCAGATCGAATGTGCCGGTTCGCGGCTCTTCGGCGGGGATTTCGGTTCGAAAGAAAGGGATGAGAAATCCGGTGGAGGCAGTCAGCAAGAACAGATAATTCCAGCCCAGATATTCTACCAGGGCGCCCCCTACAATAGGACCCAGCCCCAGCCCCACCGCCAGGGCTGCCATTACAATGGCCATCGCCCGGCCCCGACGCTCCAGCGGTATGTAACGGGAAAGCAAAACCAACGCCAGACCGGGAATAGATCCAGCCCCGGTCGCCTGAAAGATTCGCGCAAGTAAGAGAAACAGAAAGCTATTGCTAAAAAATCCAACCACGGCCGCAACACTGAGGGAAGCCAATCCTGTTATGAACAGCGCCCTGATAGGTATAAAATCTGAAAGTCGACTGTAAGTTATGGAAGCGATGGCAAATGTGATGGAATACGCGGTTACAATCCAGGAAGTAATAGAGGGATCCAGCGAGAATTGATCGGCCACAGAAGGCAAAGCCAGGTTGAACATCATGGTATTCATTACCACAAGTACAACAGCCAGGGCGAGTAACAGAATGGTAAGACCTTCCCGATGAATTATCGGGGCTTGCTCGGTAGCAGATACAGATTCTTTCACCGGACCAGTCTTTGAGAGGGGCCTTCGAAGTCGAATGCTTCTACGGCGATTGCCGGATCACGGGTTGCCGCTAGAAGGAGGCGTAGAATCAGTGTAGCTGCAGCGCCTCTTGCACGCCTCCGGGAGACGAAGACTCTTTCGCCAGGTACGTAGATCTGATCAAGGTTGGTCAGGAGTAACAGGAACAGAAGTCGCCGTGCAAAACCATAGAACAGCGTGGGTAAATAAGCACGAAAACCGAAAGCGGTCCGGATACCCGTGCATAGCTCTATCGATAGAAATTGCAGACCGGGACATGGATACCGCCGGATTCAAGGGCTGCGGTTCCGTCTGTTACTGCAGAATCTGTTCAGGTAGCCTGCACAATCGATCTAACAGGAATGCGCAATTCCAATCAAGTATTTCGCATTCGCATAACAATTCATTTGATTTAGTTCCGCTGCTGTCAGTGCACGAGAAAAAATGATAAGTTCGGAAATATAGCCATCGAGATTGGATACGCCGGTTCCACTGCAGTCGGTACCCATCCAGATCTGAGGGGAATTTGTGAAAGCAGGCGCCGAAAGAATCTGCGCTGTCTGTGCCCCATTCAAATAAGCTGTAGTAGTTGGTGCTGTTGTATCGCGAACAAGAATTAAAACTTGCCCGGTGCCAGCCTGTACAGAACTGGCAGTAGTCAAAATATTGGCATTACCCTGTTGATCCAATCTTATTGTACCGTCAGAGAATATGTAAAGGTCGAAGTTACTTTGTGCACCACATAAGCCATTCCCGAACTGCAATAGTTTTCGAAGGCCGGTAGTTCCTCTGGGCTGAAAAATTAGAAATACAGTAAAGTCCCCGGTAATGCCTGTGAATCCGCTGGTTCGATGTAAACCTACTACTCCGGACGCTGGAAAATCCACTGCCGAAAGGCCATTCAGAATAGAGCTGGCAAGCGATGGAGATCCAACCCATGTGGACAGATCAAGACCATTCGGGCCAGAATCGTTCCAAGTTGTGACAGAGGTGCCAGTTGTCGTAATGTTCTGATTATTCAACCAGAGATAGGTTCCTTCAGTCACAGGAGGGTTCGGAATTGTACCTGAGAGCAACACGAAAGCCAGCCATCCGTCCAATGGACTATTCTCTTCCTGTGATTGTTGGTTCCAGAGAGGATGGGCCCAACATGCCAGAACGAAAAGCGGAGCCATCGCAATGGTAATGAATTGCCCAGATTTCATTGCGCGAATTGGAAAGAATTCTTTTACCCGTAAATTGATAGCATTTTTTGCTTCCTGTCCGCTTTTTTTCAGAACGGTTCGGCCGTAGAGATCCAACCGAAATTCTTTGCCACCGCAAAGATGCAGCTCCCTCAAACCGGCCATAGAAAAACTAGCTGACAGAAACCAGGTCAGGTCCTCTGATCTAACATGCAAAAGGCAAACCTTATTTTTCTGTATTCTATTGTGGCCGGTGCTTTTGGGCTTCTTGCTTTGATTCCCATGGCGCATAGCGCTGACGAGCCCACAGACTGCCGAAACATTCCAGGTGCTCGATGCCCTGATCTGGATGAAGAGTCGGAGAATACAGTCGATGAATCGGTGGATACAGTCGAGGAGTCCTTGGATACCGGCGATGAAACTGTAAACCAATCCTTGATAAAAAACACAATCGTTTCAAACCTTCCCGCAGGAGAGCCTGTAGCCTGCGAACATGAATGGACCATACGCCATCTTTATTATCAGCCAGATTCCATGTTGCCCCGCAGAATGTATTTCGCATCCTGCAATCAGGACACCGACAGCCCTTCTCTATTTGTATCATTTTCGCTTGGAACCAGAATCAAGGCAAAGAACGACAAATACAGCGGCGCGATCCTGAAAAGCACATTGAATCCAAAAACTGGAAAGCTAGAAGTAGAGAAGATCCAGCATCATTCAGAATGCGTCTTTATGGAAGGCATTGCCGTTAGCTCCAACTGTAAGAATTTAAGTGTTCTATGTCGTCGCAACTACGGAGACAGAGACTTTGACCATGACGTTCTCGCCAGCCATCCAAACAAAGATTGGATGACTCAACCCAAGTGCGCCAAGCATGAAATGTGGCTCTACGAATGGAAAGATGGAAACATCGCAGCCAAACCAATAAAGAGCCGCATGCACCGAGCAGTGGACTGGAGCTGGGAATATGGAAACAACTATATTCGCATGGGCGACGACGGTACTCTGGGTATGGCTATAAAAGCACGAGTCGCGGATCCAAAAGGTCAGTGCCATGAAGCAGATGCATTTCTGGTGATGGACCAGAAGTCTCATACTTATACCAAACGCGGATGGTACTGGGCCTGCGGTACCGGTCATACCATATTTAATCGCCTGGCGTATAATTCAGATTCCAGCAAATATGCAATGATGTGTGGAACAGACGGAAGCAAAAAGCCCGGTTCATTGGCCGGACTATGGATTCGACGAGAGGACGGCGAGTCGCAGGAGTTTCTGACTACTCATCGCTACAGGCTGATTCATAAAGGCGGTCCGGGAACCATCCTGCCGCTGGCTGGCGGAGGTTATCTGGGTGTGGTTTTGGGCCACGATGGCAATATCACAGCAAAGGATAAGATTCCGTTGCAGCCTCCTACAGAGATCGGTCTGGTTCGCTTTGATGAGAATGCCAGGCCAGTAGGAGCCGTGAAATGGATCGCGAAAAAGAAAGATCAGTATCTGGGTTATCCTCAGATTACTCCCCTCGGCAATGGTCGCTATCTCCTCGGCTACGGAGAAATGAAGAAAACCAGTCATAGCGCCAAAGAGGAATGGTCCAATTACTCCTATCTAATTCCCTGGGATTTCTATCTTGTTGAGATCGACATTAACGGGAAGTTCCTGACGAAACCGCAAAAGTTGGAGGGCACTGGCTGGGGCGAACAGGATCAGATGGTTAGCCTGGGTCGCGGACGCGTGGCCTGGGCTTATATTCCGGATCCGACGTATAAGGAATTGAATAAGGCGCCGGAATGTAACGTGAAAGAGCTACAGCTTTCTGTATATGACAGGAAGGAGAATTGATTTCCGTGAACCGAAACTGGCCAGGAATCTGATCACCGAAAAGCTATTACCCGGTAATTTATTTCGTCCAATTCTCCGGATATCGCTCCATTGCACATCGGAACCCACTCCTGGCGACTGGTTCCCCTGGACAGGCTGCGCTACCAGAGGGATAATAAATTTACTAACATCATGAAACTTCTTCTGATTATTCTCGTCGCCCTGACCTCAATTCTTCAATGTGTGGCCCATCCGGTCTTTCATATGGATGAGGAAGAAGCGAACGATTCTTTACTCAACACACTGCTAACGGCATCTTCCGGTGGTCTGATCTTCGGATTTGCTTCCCTGGATTGCTCGGACGATGGGCAGGACTGGACAGCCGGGCCAGCCTCTGAGCTCAGTAGTTGGAGTTCGGTGACCTATGGAAACGGACTGTTCGTGGCAGTGGCCGATTTCGGAACAAACCGCGTAATGACATCGCCGAACGGTATCAACTGGACCTCGCGCACCGCCGCGGAGAATAATTTCTGGCGATCGGTTACTTTCGCCAACGGTATATTTGTCTCAGTCACCGATTCAGGAACCAATCGAGTAATGACCTCCACGGATGGGATAAACTGGACTCCACGTACAGCCGCCCAGGCGAACAATTGGTCCGCCCTGACCTACGGGGGTGGGCTATTTGTGGCCGTTGCCACGTTCGGGACCAATCGAATCATGACCTCTGCCGATGGAATCAACTGGAGTCCAGGCTCCGGCGGTGGCTCCAATAACTGGCGGGGCGTAACCTACGGCAATGGTACCTATGTAGCTGTGGCCAATGTCGGCAGTGCTTACGTCATGACATCCACCAATGGTAGCTCCTGGACAGCGCGATCGGCCCCATCCAGCTCGTGGCGGTCGGTAACTTACGGCAATGGACTTTTTGTTGCAGTCGCCGATTCCGGGGCCAACCGGGTCATGACATCGCCGGATGGCATTAACTGGACTGTTCGAACTCCAGCTGAAGTAAACGGCTGGCTATCTGTTTATTTCTCCAACGGACTGTTTGTAGCTCTGGCCCAGGATGGAGTGAATCGGGTAATGACATCCACTGACGGTATCAACTGGGTGGCCCAGGCTGCTCCAGAAGCGAACACCTGGAGATCCGCCGTCTTCGCAAACGGACTATTTGTAGCGGTTGCTGGCGATGGAACAAACCGGGTCATGACATCCGTCTGCGATTAATGCATCTATAGCAGGACGATAGACGCGAAGCATTGGGGCCATATTCCCACCGAAGAAACAAAAAATGCCAGGACGCTCAATTAATGGCACGACAGTCTTCGCATTCTAAGGCATCCTGAGGATGCTTGGATTTCTATATAACTCCGCCGCCCATGAACAGGCGAAAGCCACCCACGATTAATACAACAACATTGATGATCAGTCCTGCTTTGTTTTCGCTGAAGGCTCCAATGATGGCACCCAGTGTAGCGCCAGGTAGCATCAGCCAGTTCATCCAACCAAGCAGGGGAATCATGCCCAGAAATACTACGGGCGAGCAAAGCAATCCGATGATAATAGAAATGACGTTGGCCATGTTTACCTCTTTTATTGGGGACATCTCATAGTGCTTGCAATTCGGCTATTTGCGCGGTCTTTTCATCCTTGCATTGCGCGGCTTGCCGCCGGACATCACCTTCACCCAGGAATGGGCATAACAATCCCTATTCAAGGAAATTTTGTTCGAGGATGGGAAAAAGAGAAATGCTCTGACTGCTCCGGAGGTTTCGAGCCATCGGCCGAATCCTAATTTCTACCGGTCTAACTCAGTTCTATTAATCCAGAGCCTTCTATTCAATTGCAATCAATTCCACTCCAGCGCGGAACGCTTTTTCCAGTAATCCGCTGGTTCTTCGCGCATGGCAGACAGCGCTTCCATCTCATTCTGTGACAGGCGAACCTGGAGCGCGCCAAGATTTGACTCCAATTGCTGAATCGTGGTCGGCCCCAGCAGAACTCGCGAAACGAAAGGATTGGCGAGCATATAGGCCAGTGCGAGAGCATCCGGGCTCACTTCTCTTTTTCTTGCGAAGTCCAGAAAGTCATTACAATCGCCGCGATGGGTGAGCCTGCCATTGGCCAGGGCCTCCTTTACGATTACGAGCCAGCCAGATTCATGGGCAACCTTTAGCGCAGGTACAACGCTGGACTCCAGAACATTACAGGTAGCCTGTACCGAGTTGAATAGCTGCACTCCATCCATGCGAATTTCAAATGCTTTCTCCAGAGTAGCCGATTGTTCAGTCCCGGACAAACTGAGTCCAATCTGCATTCCGCGATTCTTGAGACCTCCCAGGAAGTTCATTACACCGGCATCGTCCAGAACGCCTGTCTTTAAAGTAGCGGAATGGATCTGATACAGATTTAGATGCGAACCCAGACGTTCATGGCTTTCCAGCCACTGCGATTGCAGATGGCTCAGGCTATGATCCTTGATTTCGTGGTCCTTCGCATCCGTCTTCCAGTCAGCGGTGTAGCGATAGCCCCATTTCGAACTGATAAACAGATCTGCCGGCCGGCGCTTTTCCATCCAGAGAGCCAGAAAATCCTCTGCGCTTCCGTAAGACCGGGCCGCATCTATATGACGAATACCTGCATCATAGGCTGCATCCAGAACCGTAAGGCAGCGCTCCTGCATCGATGCATAATCTATGTCACCCAGGTCCTGACCGTGGCCGAGATTGATATATCCAGGCCGTCCCAGAGAGGCCAGGCCAAGAGCAAAATTGTGGACGTTCATCGAAGTCATTTTATCACGAATCTCCCTACCTGGACCATTTCGGGACCAGCTTCCCGTTTTTTCCATTGTAATCTGGCCGGTGGGATCGGTTGTGGGAAAGGTGCCTTGACTGCCGTTTGTGCTTTACCGGTCCGGCCGCAACCTGGAATCATAGTCAATGGATGCGCACCGGGAGCTTTCTCTGGCAACCCGCGCCTGCTACTGGCAGGGCATCACCGGGTCCAAGGTCTTCTCGAAAGAGGATCTAGCGATTATCGATGCCGCTATCCGGGACGCGGAGACGAAAGGCCTGTCGGACGAGGCGATTACAGACTTCTACCTTCTGTGGACGCTTCCGACGGCAGTCGGCTCCGCCATCTTGATTACGGAGGAAAGGGCTGCCCGAATTCAAAGCATGATACTGAGCTCGCCGTATCGACAAATCATAGACGCTCCCATCGCCAGACTCAAAACACACGGGGCTCCAATTGATCGATACGTCCTGAAAGCACTGGAATCGGGGTTGGATCACAAGAAAGTCGCAATCAACATAAGGGCCAACCATTACATACTGAACTCGGGAGACTTTCAGAACGATGAGATCACGGCGATCTTTCAATACGGGATTGATCACAACCCCCGCAAGTGGTTGAGATTGGATAGTCTCAAGTTAAAGGATGTGCCTCCAGGAATTCTGCAGGTCAAGGGCATTGAGGTATTGCATCTGAATGGAAACCCGATTACTAAACTGCCGCCTGAATTTTTTGGGCTGAAAGACCTACGGGAGCTCAAACTGGAGGGCACCAGGATTTCCGAGCTACCGAAAGGGCTGGGTCGCCTCACCAACCTGGAGCTGCTTAGCTTGAAATACTCCAGGCTGGAGAAGGTTCCGGCGGAGATCGGGCAACTCGGCAGACTTCAAGAGCTCTGGTTGAACGAATCGCGCCTTGAAGACCTGCCTGAAGAAATTGCAGAGCTGAAAGAACTGAAGCGGATCGCAATTGGACTGACGCCCCTGGCCAGGAAAACGGCTAGAGTTGCCCAACTCAGGGAAATGGGATGCCCGCTGTAGCAAGGCCTGGACTCCCCGCGCGCGTTCACGTCACAACCAGGAAAGTCCCAGCCGCCGGGTCCGTGGACCACTGCAGGTGTGCAATCTCACGAATGTTGTCATAGTTGAGGCTGATGAGTATAGTTCTGGACGACTCTGCAAAGGAGCGATACAGTCCCAGGCTGCTGGCATCACCGGATGTTCCCGAGCGCTTCTGCGCGCTTGGCGGTCATAAGCGGAAGGTCCGGTGCGGGTTTGCGCGCTCGGCAGTCAGGAGGCGAATGTCCGGTGCGGGTTTGTGCGCTCGGGAGTCATAAGACGAACGTTCGGTGGGCTTTTGCGCGCTCGGCGGTCATAAGGCGAACGTTCGTCTTGCGTGGTTTGTAACGACGGGGATCTCGCTACTTACTATCCATAGAAATCACACCATCCCAATCTGGCCCGGGTGGATTGAGGCGAAATCTCTTTAGCCTGGATAGATAAATGCTCGGTACGGCATCGTCAGGGCATAGTTCGAGCATCCTTTCAAATCTTTCGGAGGCCACATCGAAACGACGTTCCAGGTAATCGTTCATGGCTTTTTCAATAATTCCGCGGGTTAGCAGCCGGGACTCCAGTTGCTCCTCTGGATCGCCGTCCAGAATTTCTATTACAGATACCGGTTCTTCTTTCCCCTTAGCTCGCACCCTGTCGATGAGGCGATAATTGTACCGACCAGGATCTTCCAGGCTCATCAGGCAGTGTTCTGAAATCGCCAGAGTAATATCGTAAAGTCGAGTTAGACTCTCAAGGCGTGATGCAAGATTGACACCATCTCCGATTACTGTGCCATCCATCCTTTCTGACTCCCCAATAGTGCCCAGCATCACATCGGATGTATTGATTCCAATGCCAATACGAATGGGCGGCAAGTTTCTTCCCAGCCGAATTCGATTAAACTCCTGGAGCCGCCGCTTGAATTCGATTCCTGTATCAATGGCATCTTCCGGTCGCCCGGGAAATAGAGCCATGATAGAATCCCCAATGTATTTATCTATGAAGCCCCGGTTGTCTCTTACAACCGGCCCTACCGTGGCCAGCAGTTGATTTAAAAAGCGAAAGTTCTCTTCGGGATCGAGAGACTCCGAGATTGAAGTAAAGGATCGAATGTCTGCGAACATCACAGTTAGTCGGGCTTCAGTCGCATCCCCGAGCGCCAGCTCACGTACCGACGCTTTATCCAGCAGCCCCAGAAAATCCGCCGGAACAAAACGTGCATACGATTCCGTTAAAGCTCTTTGCTCGTCCAGAGCAGACTGCCGCTCATCCTCTCGCTCTCGCCGCAAGCTATGAACTCGAAAAGCAAGGCCTGCCGCGAAAGTAATGAACTCGAACGCGGAGCCAAAGAAGACAGCATTCCGGGTAAGAATGTTTTCGGGTGTAATTCCCAGATAACGGGTGGTCGTAATGCTGGAGAGAACCAGAAACACCGACCAACCAATGAGAAAAAAGTAGGCGTTGGGATTCCTTTCGGTTGTCGTTCGAATAGACACAATAAGAAGCGCTATCGCCATCAAATAGTATGCAGTATTGATAATTCTGATAAAGGTATAGTAAGGCAGAATAAGACCCGATATCCAGGCAAAAAAAATCAAAACCTGGATGGTCGTAATCGTTCGATACCGGTATAGAGATTTGCTCGAAACGATTTCCAGGTATTCCTTGGCAAATTGTCCGATCAAAATAAAGGCGGGTGGTCCCACGGCAGGCAGCGACAAATTGTTCCAGACTACCAGATCTGGCCAGAAAAAGGGGTAGCTCAAGCCCTCCATCAAAAACGCAAACAGTAATGAGGTCAGAACATAGAGTCCATAATACAGGTAGATAAACTCGCGCGTGAACACAAAGAGCGCAAGACCAGTCAGAAAGAGCAATAGCCCCAGGCCCATGTAGATTCCGACGAAAAGAAATTTGCGCATCCCATAATCGTGTACTTCCTGTTCGCTGAGTTGCCGAAGGGGAATGATCGTCGGTCCGATGGTTTCTACCTGAACATAGAGTGGCTCCCAGGACCTGAGTGGAAAGAGGAATTGAGTGCTGTATCCCGGTCGATGCTCATAGCTAAAATCATCTCCGGTTTCAAAGAGCAATGAAATATCTCCGTCTGATTCCTGATAAACACGGATTCGATCCAGTTGAGGATAATCGATTTGCAGATACGTTTCTGGCTCAAATGAAGCGTTCCAGGGTGTCTCTCCCGGACCAGCCCCAGACGACGACCCTACTGGCTGATGCAATAAGACCTTGAACCATAACGTGCCTGGTTGCCGCCCAAAGTTTAAAGAAGCACTCTCCTCTTTTTGCCAGGGCAGCTCACGCAGATCTTTGACTTCTACCAGGGAACCTGGATCTTTGAAAGAATAGACTGTGGGTTCGAGCCCGGGGTATGAACAGGATGCAAAACTGAAGACCATCAGGCAAATCAACAAAAAGCCGCAGGAATAGATCGTATTTTTTGGCAAAATCACAACCATGTCACCCTACTGCGATAGGACACCAACCAATCAGCAGATGGCATCTCCCGAATAAAGTGCGCTGATAGGAAACCAGCCATGGATAAGAAATGCCAGAAACCGGATCGCCTTTTTCGTTAGCCCGCACGGCCCCCAGTATCAGGGGGAAGATAAAGTAGGTCAATTGAAATCAAGCTAAATATTTTAGGGAGGCTCATTAGCGACTAATGAGCAGCTTTGCCGGCCTTATTATAAGATCGGCCTCCATCACCCAGGCCCGATTAGCTAGCCTCAGATAACGGGCCATCCGACCAGGCGCTTAGCGAGCTTCTCTCAATAAGAAACGTCTCTTCATGCTTTCCCCTTTCTACCCGATCGTCAACTCTGAGAATGCGTAGGCAGAGGTTGTAACTTCGACTATTCTTCCAGCAAATCATTGTGGGTTTTCTGCCCCGAAAGGAGTGGATCTGCCTCCTTTTCTGGACAGTGGCTTTGGCTTGCTACTCCCCGCTCTCGTAGCGAAGCACTGTGACTTTGGCCGCGAAATCCAAAACCAGGAGGCGCTCTCCATCAGAAACTATGTCGTTCGGATTGGAATCGGATTTATCCAGAAGCGTGACTGTCTTGCCGTTCATGGAAGTATGATGAACACTCTTATTCTCCTTGCTTAACCAGAAAAATCCGTCCGGGGATAACTCCAAACGGCTCGGGAGATACGGGAGGTCTTCAATGAGCGGCTCCGGAATGCTTTGGGGCCTCAGAGGCAGAGTGCTTAGCGTTTTATTTGACTGCAAAAGGTAGACCTTCCCATCTGCCACTGCGAAGTCGTAGATCAGAGGCTCATCTTCAGCTCTGCAATAAATTCTTTCTACGGTCTGCTTTCGCAAATCAAGGAAATCAACGCAATTCATCGAACCCAATGCCCATTCACTGCGTTCCTGATTCAAGGGCAATACTCTTTGAATTGGTCCCGAATCGTTGATGTCTACAGATAGTACAGGCCGCAATCGGATACCTCCAAAGACACCAGATTCAACAACATAGACATTGTAGGGATCTCGCGCGGGAAAGGGCTTGCGGCTTGCAGCCCTAACTAGATATACGTCCTGCTGGTAACTGAACAGACTATAAACAGGAAGTCCCTCCGGCAGTTTTCGACTACTCTGTCTGCTAATTTCTTGTGATACCGGATCATATTCGAAGACCAATAGATAATCTTCCTCATCCAAGTAATAAATCCGGTTTTCCTCGATATCCCACGAAAGCCTCAGCGGTGTCGCGCGAGTCGTCTCAGTTGTGAGAATCGGCTGGCCCATTCTATTAAAGAGCGAAAGCCGATAGGGAGCACCCGGTGCAATGGGCCCGGTGGCCGCCGCAATCGTTTCAATTTGGCTATTGTATTTTAAGGTCTCATCCAAATAATACTCCAATTTTTGAGGCCTTAAACCTCTTTCCTCTGTGCAATTTGCAATAGAGGGGAGCATGATTCCCAGAATGAGGATTATCAGTTTAAGTCGACCTTTCACGTAGCGTGCCATTAGTTTCTCCTTTATCTCGACTAATATTTTCCCTGGTTGAGATTGCGAATGATTTGAAGTGACGTTCCTTTGGCCCCGACTATTCCAGTGAATGAATTTCCTGTACCTCTTACTCTCGGAATCGCCTGAAGTAAAAGAGTCTTCCACTGTTCGGTGGACATTCCAGCGTAAATTCCCGCTCAGATAGGAATTCTATGGGACAAGCACCTTCTTCACTCATCGCATTAAACTCCTCGCGATTCGAGATTTCGCAGGCACGGAACAGAGTATTCTTCTCATTATTTATTCGGTACATGCATTTGTTCATAGCAGAGTAATTGATTACGATTCCGCGACGATACTCTACGAGAATCGGATACTTCATCGGCTTTAGGGTTCCGGCTTTATTTGTCCACCTGTATAGCTCCCATTTTCCTAAAATAGTTTCATTGATCCGCGTTGAATCCGAAGTGCCCTTGCAAGAAGCAGCCAGCAACGGCAGGCCAAGGCCGAAAAGAAACAGAGAGATTAATCTATCCGAATTCCACATCCCAAAAATGCACCTGCCTACTCTCATGACTTGCTATGACGATTAAAAACCGACCCTTTCTAAGTTCAGGCGGGTATCCTTTTCGGTATGAAACGTAGCCACGCGATCAATGATCACTCGAAATTCCGCTTCAGAGTGATCCGAAAAAAGGATGAGCAAAAATCCCGAGGTTGCCCCCTCCATATTCGCCTTGTTCAAGGGCATGTCTGTCACTGGACGAAAGCGTATTTCCTGGAGTGCTTCTATATAACCACTCATTGAAGTATAAGATTTTCCATCGACGCAAAAGTCCTTATAGTCTCCAATAGTGATTAGATACACCGCCTCCGATGCAGTATGAAACTGAATGCTTTGCGTCGAAAATATTTGAACTCTGGTGCCACCCGTTTCTTTCGCTGTGTCCACTGAGCGCAGCGTTGCACCATTCTTGCCATTAATCAGTTCTTCATAAGTCAGGATACCATCTGCCCTGTATTTAGTCAGGATGTCAATTGTGCAACGTCCCTCGTGGTATTCTTGAGCGTCGGATTTGCATTGAGGTAGGAATGCGATCAACCACCAGACATAGACCGCGATTCCGATTGTCTTGTTTCTTTCCATAGTTTCAGTATTGCCGTTCCCATGGCCCGGTTGAAAAGTATTCCTTTTCAAGAGGCGTCAGCGGACCGAGCTTCGTTCTCTCGATGGTCTCGACCCGATCATGATCTTGTAGGCCCATGATCGAGATTGGAATTCTAAAAGAGTGAGTCATTCCTCGATTAATTTGAGCTCCCTTCCGCCCTTATGAGCTCAGATTCGGAAAATAGGGTAGGGTAAAATTTACACTCGATCGTATTCTCAACAACTCTTTGCTCTAGCTCTCGCTGTGAGTCCGAAACTAAGCTGTTGGGAAGATAATATAAGCGCAAGGCCCCGCATTGTCGAATAGGTTCCAATGGTTTCACCTTCTTCCCTGAATCAAAGAGTATTCCCCGATTTCCAGGGCAAAAAACTCGCAAGCGAACACGCTCAACTGTGACTGCGCTGGGAAGAGCAGTAATCAACGGTTCTTGATAAGCGGAGATATCAATAGATTTCTCGAGCCGCACATTCCGCTCATTACTTCGATATTCCAAAAGAAACGTAATGTCACCCTGGTCACACCGAGAGAGAGACACTGCGTTCTTTAAGAACACGGCCTGAAAGGAGGCTTCACAACTCACCGTGGCGAGTACTAATAAACCGAGGGCAATAAGCTGAATAATTCCATGACAACCAGCTTTGTTTCTCATAGGAGACTCTTTAATATACTTACCACGACATTTCCGATAGTTTATCTTCTAAGAATGGATCTAGTGAGTCAACAGTAGTTCCCAAAGTGGTTTCACATATCTGCTCTCGCTGTCTCCAAACGATGCCGCTATTTGCAACCACTCTGTGCCAGCGATTGCTCAGTGGTCGTTCACTTTCTTTATGAACGGCTATCCTATCCTATCCTGGCAATTCAAACCGAAAGAACCGGCCACCCCGCAGAAGAATCTAAATGCGCCAGTGAGCTTGCGCTGCCAAGACGGATTCACCATCGACTGACGATAGGTTACGGACTTATAATGTCAAACCTATGTGCATGCACTCCGATTAGCAGACCGATTTGGGACCAGGAAGTCTGGTCTTAAAAGCCTTCGGAACCGTCATTTTGAGGCGACTTACTGCTCGCCTTTTGAAGTTGCTTTTAGCGGCATCAGTCTATCCTCTATTGATCCGCGAATTCCTGGATTTCGAGAACACTCTAGGGCATTGACAAGACTCAGGCGCGACCGAGGTCCGTCGTCAATCCCCTGGAGTAGAATTTCAACCAGGTTTATATCTGCGAGACGGCAAGCGGCCAAGCTGATAGCAGTCTCACCTTTCTCTGTTGGAATACCTGGATCCGCTCCAAATCGGACCAGCAACGAAGCCATCGCATGATCCTTGTTTAATACCACCCAGGACAATGGAGTCATTCCGTCTCGAGGGTCCTGCCAGTTCGGATTTGCCCCTCGATCAAGCAAGGCCGCTACACCCGAATAATAATCGAGCTTTCTGCTGGCCGACAAAGAAGGGTTGTAGGCCCGTATTAGCCCAGCGAATAGTGGAGGCAGGACAACATGGGAGTTCTTTCCTGCTCTCACCTTTGCTGCGTTGGGGTTCTGGCCTTGGTCCAAAAGGAAAACGAGAATTTGCGGTCTCCCTTCCCTTGCCGCGGAATGGATCAAATAGTTTCCATCACTGTTTTCTCCGCGAAAGTCGGCACCTGCCTCCACCAGCAGGCAAAAGACATCTGCGTGGCCGTAATCTATTGCGGTCCGCAGAAACCTCCTTTCCCGCAAGTGCCAGGTCGGTGTCCAGGAATCGAAACCCGCTTCGAAAAATAGGCGAAGCGCCGCAGAATCACCTTCTTTAATGGCATCCTCGAAACCGGACCAGCTGACTCTATGACCCTGACTCCAAAGTAGTTCCTCCGGTTCCATTTTGGAGCCAGAGCAGAAAACAGGAAGCAAGGATAAGAACGCAAAGTTGAGTAATCTATAGTAATTCATTGAATTTGAAGGGAGTCCTCGGAATAGGGCTCCGTTTCATCATAGGTCAGTGACAAACACTTCACCGGTCTTCGATAGTACCGCCAACTTGTTCTTCGAAAGGTCCATGCAAAACACGTTGTCCCATGGAGCCTTGATGGTACGAAGCACTTTGCCGTCTCGACTGTAATGTCGAATGTGCCCGTCTTCCCGATCTATGGAACGCAGAGCGTATAGCCCGGAATCATGCGCGGAAAGCTGCACCAACGGAAGATCCAATTTGAACCTCGCTTGGAGAGTTGCATGCTTCCAATCCCAGGTGAATACGTTGTCGCGCATATCAATTCCCCAGACCTCCCCATGAGAGGCTGCGATGAAATCTACGACAGGGTAGTCTGATATAGCATAATCTCGACATGCAGCATTTACAATGGTCTCGGTATTTAGATTCCACTCTTCAATGCAATCCGATCGCCATACCAGAGTATCCTCCAAAGTGCGCACCGATGGATAAACGACCCTCACAGTCCCCGAGGAAATACCTTCTATCGAGGCTAATTCTTCCAATTCTGAGGAGTTGCCAATTTCAAGCCGAAACAGCTTCCCGCTGCTTCGGTCCAGCAAACCGGGCGGTTCAGTTTTTCCAAATACATAGAAGTGACCCTTGCTAAAATCTCCACCGCCAATAATCACGTCAGCCGGGTATTTGAACTGATTTATCAAAACAAGCTCTCGGTCATCTACTTGGAAGAGGCATGCCATCTCTTTTTCATTTACGGCCAAGAAGTATTCGCTTGAAGCATCCCAAACGATATCCCGCGGGTTTCTGTAACCACAATTCGATGCATCCAGCCTATTCCCTTCAGAATCGAATAGGGATATCCAGTTTTCCCGGAATATCCGATCCTTCCCTATGAACGCAACAATGAAGCGCTCATCCGGCGAAATCTCAATTGCAGAATAGGCCTGGTATTTGAACGGAAACCTGTCATCGGGGCCGGAACTTCCGTAACAGGATGATCCCAGGGTGATTACGAACATGGCGCTGACACCGAAAGTTTTGATTATTCTGGATTCTTGCATTTCTGTACTCTAGTTGGTCTATGTCCTTGATTGATCAGCTCACACAATTCAAGCTAGCATCTCAAAAGACTTTCACCGGGTCAACCGGAGTTAGATACTCTGCCAAGTAGCAATTTAACCGCTCGACAGTCATAGGGCGAACCCCTGCGACCGTATTTGCGCGCTCGGCCCTCATATGTCGAACCTCCCGGGCACCTCACCCGCTCGGCGGTCATAAGGCGAACGTTCGGTGCGCTTTTGCGAGCAAATGTCTAAGCGGCGAAAAGAATCGCTAACGCCTATAACCGCGATCAAGGGCCCACAGTAGGAGGCACGCTCAGAAATTCATAATCATAATGCGATTTGTGTTCAAAGATCACCGACGGAACCTTCGCCTGGTCGGTTATTCGATTTGAAAGAGACCCGGTCCCTAATCAGCAAACCGGGCCTCATTGGAATTTTGAAACTTGAATCTTTAGACTCTTATTGGCAATTCTCTTCTACTTCAGAGTCGATGTAATCCACAAGATCGTCCACGGATTTGACGAATCCTTCCTGATTTCGGCTGTTAAGCATGGCAGCGATTTTGTTCACCATTGCAGTCAGTTTTCCATCTTGAATCTCCCGTGCCATGTCCTTAAGTGCATCTACATCTTCCTGAACATCTTCAGGACTCAGCTCATCATTATGAACTCCTGTAGCCATTTCATCTAGAGCAGTGGAGAGATTGTCCAGCGCCTGACATGCTTCCTCATCGTCGGCCTGAAGAGCTGCCGTAGATAGAACGACAAGGCTCAAAGCCAGGCTGAATGCTAAAATTCTTCGCATCTTAGTTGTACCTCTTGGGTAGTTTTCACTGCCGAATATTGGAAACCCGGTAGCGGCGTAATCTAAGGTCCTGACATCAATATGTCTACTTTTTTCCGAGGTGATGGCTCAATATTCGAAGTAAGTCAGTATCATGGTATCGCCCTTAGTTTTACTTTTATAAAATTAGCATCGCTTTCGAATCTCAAACCATACCGGGGCCATAGGTATTGTTACCACTGCAGACATTCGCCTCAGGGGTATGGCACTCATGTGACTCCTCTAATCATACTGTGGGCCGCCCATTGGAAAAGTTGCACACCTGTGCTGTTCCCCCTCCGGAACCTCAGAGACGGAAATGGGTGTCCTTGCCCGGAATCCAGGAGGGCCGATTCAGGGTTAGCTCGGACGGGACCTGAATCTGCAGGGAGGGTAGTTCCGACGATAGTTCCATTAGAATTTCTGAATCGGCGGGAAAGCCCGTACTGGCAAACGGCACATAGTTATGCGAGGCGCCAATAACCACTTAGCTGTCAGGCGGATAAGCTACGAATTTGGCTCAGATGAATTTTTAGCTACAGGCTACCATCGGACGTGGCCAAAGATGGCATTGGAGTCTGCTGCCCCCGGTCGCCATTCCCTACCTGGCGGTATTCGCAAAAGAGACACAAGAATTCCCAACTCCCGGAATGCACCATGTGCTATTCAATCGCTATGCGGCTTCAATATGGGGGTTCATGGGTCCAACGTCACCAACAGGGCAAAAATCATCTGATCCGCGCACTTTGCCTGTTTTTATGGCAGTACGATTAGCTAAACCCTCCCGTTTTCGCCGCAATTGATACGTTTTGTCCCACTGGTACCTTAATTGCACAGGATTCCGGATGATCGTGCAGATACCGGCCTTGATGAACCAAATACATCAGCAGCTACTGCAGCCCTTCTTGCGATCAGCGAAGAAGATCATTACACAAGCGGAGTACCGTATATGCTAAAGAATGTTTTTAAAGGTATCCTCATCGGTTTTACACTGATTGGGTTGGGCGCACTGCTTCCTGCATGCGGCGAAAAATCAGAGAAGATCCGAATTGGCTACAGCGACTGGCCAGGCTGGGTGGCATGGGAAATTGCCATTGAGAAAGGCATGTTCAAAGAGAAAGGAGTGGATGTCGAATTCGTATGGTTTGATAACTATGTAGAATCCCTCCAGGCAATGGATGCGGGCAAGCTGGATGGCAATTGCCAGACCTGGAACGATACAATCTTTTCGCTGGCTACCACCGGAGCGCCGATGAAAGCGGTGCTTATCAACGACAACTCTGCCGGAAATGATGGCGTTGTTGCAAACGGGATTACCTCCCTGAAAGATCTAAAGGGCAAAACAGTGGCAGCAGAAGAAGGAACGGTGAGTCACTTTGTACTTTTGACGGCGCTCAAGAAAGCGGGCCTGTCGCAGGACGATGTTGAATTCAAAAATATGTTCGTTCCTGACGCATCCAATGCAGTGACTCTGGGAAATGTATCGGCGGCAGCGTTATGGCAGCCTTCCCTGTTCAACGCGATGCAGGAAAAAGGTATGAACCTTCTTTTTACATCAAAAGAAATGCCAGGATTGATTCCGGATATGTTAGTCTTTCATGAGAAGGTAACTTCTGAGCGAAAAGAAGACATCCAGAAGATAGTAGAAGTCTGGTTTGAGGTCATGGAATTCATCGAGAACAATCCGGATGAAGCCTATGCGATAATGGCCAAAAAGGTGAATCAAACTCCAGAGAACTACAAAACCTTCGTAAACGGAACGCGCTTCTTTACACTGGAGGACAATCTAAACGCTTACACGAAAGGAAGCGACGATAGCAGTCTGTACGGAAGTGGGGCAACCATCGCCAAGTTTTATACGGAAGTTCCCGCTCTCAATATTACCGAGGCTCCGGCCTTTGAAGCGGCTATCGATGATAGTTTCGTAAAAGCAATAGAGTAAGCAAAAGAGATCTAAATGTAACGGATCCGGTTACAGATGGTGAACGTGTGGTGCGATCCGGGGCTTCTGAGCAAAACTGAAAAAGGCAGAATAGGATGAAAATTCTGGAACTACGCAAAAGTATCCCGGCCCGCACCATGCAGATATTGACTGTCTCTGGTTTTGTTGGAGCAGCACTAACCTATGCACTGGTCAGTTATCTCGAACTGGCCAACATGCATTTTGTGCCCAATCCGGAAGCGCTATTAAAGGCTGCTATCGGCATTTTTAGCGGAGAAGACCTCTGGCAGGATTTCTGGAAGAGTTTTATTCGAATTACAGCAGGGTTTCTTCTGGCGGCCCTGATTGCCCTCCCTCTTGGAACTATCGTGGGTTCCTTTCGAGCAGGCGAAGCCTTGTTACAGCCTTTAACCGAATTCGCAAGGTATATTCCCGTTCCCGCTCTGATTCCGCTACTTATGGTATTCTTTGGAATCGACGAAGAACCAAAAATCATGCTCATATTTATAGGGGTCTTCTTTCAGCTTCTGCTGATGGTGGCAGATGAGATACGCCGTGTCCCTTACGAACTATTGCAGATCAGTTATACACTGGGCGCTCGTAAACGCGAAACCATAGCCAGAGTCCTTGTGCCTGCGGCCCTGCCCGGTATATTCGATGCATTGCGTTTATGCAATGGCTGGGCCTGGACCTATCTTGTAGTGGCAGAATTAATCGCAGCCAATGAGGGTCTTGGTTATCGAATTCTGCGGTTCTACCGGTACAAGCAAATTCCAGAAATGTACATATATCTGATCTTCCTGGGGGTTCTGGGGCTAATTCTGGATTATCTCTTTCGTAAATTCAACGAAAGAGCGTTTCGATGGTCCGCGGCCAATAAACCTAGTTGAATCGAAGATAGCCACGGATAAAAGCTAGAATGAAAATCGAAGTAAAAGATATTTCGCGAACCTACAAGAGCAAGAGCGGAGAGGTGCAGGCTCTCAGTCCTACCTCGTTTACGATAGAAGAAGGAGAATTTGTCTGTTTGCTGGGACCTTCTGGCTGTGGCAAATCCACTCTGCTTTTTATTCTGGCTGGTCTGCAGGATGCCAGCGGAGGCGAAATTCTTCTGGATGATGCGCCGGTGGTTGGTCCCGGCCGTGAACGAGGTCTGGTCTTTCAGCGTTATACATTGTATCCCTGGTTAACCGTGCGTGAGAACGCTGCATTTTCAAATCATTTACAGGCCAATACGAAAGGAAAAAGCGTTGGAGAGTTGTTTGATCGGATTTCGCGTGCGGACTATCTACTCAATCTCACGGGCCTGGAGCAGTTTGCGAGCTCTTATCCGGCTGAACTTTCCGGAGGTATGCAGCAACGGGTGGCCATCGTCCGAGCCCTGGTAAATAAACCCAGGGTTCTGCTTATGGATGAACCGTTTGGAGCGCTGGATTCGCAAACTAGAGAGGAAATGCAGCAGATGTTATTGCTTCTTGCAAAGCATGAAAAAATTACCGTGGTCTTTGTTACCCACGATGTAGAAGAAGCTATCTTTCTTGGATCTCGAGTGCTGGTATTCTCCCGTCGGCCTGGTCGCATTATTCGAGATGAGAAAATCCCATTCCAGAACAGCGCTGACTTGCAATCGAAGCTGACTCCGGAGTTCTATAAATTAAAACGGGAGCTGCTGGATACCTTGCACCAGGCATCCGGCCAGGAGGATGGCGAAAGCAATCGGATCGCCATGTTGCAAAATCTGGTAGCCAGCAGTGAAAACCAGGGAATCCAGGATAAACAGTAGATCTACTCTTTGGAAGTTACGATGAGCGAAAACTCACTTATAAAACCGGCCGGCGAAATCCCCGATGAATTGATCATCAGTCAGGAAACCCTGGCAGCAGGCAACCACTGTTCAGTAGTCCTACACCGCGGTTATGCTATTCGGCTCACTGACTTAGATGGCAATGCAAATGTAAGTGCACTGTTCTTCAACCGCGATGAAAAGACTGAACGCTACAATATGCCGGATACCCTCAAGGCACAGTACACTGCTTATCTAACAGAGGGCCATGTATGTTACTCAGATATGGGACGTATTCTGATTTCGGTCATTCGCGACACATGCGGATGGCATGATACAATCAGTGGCACAACAAATGCTGCACTAATTGAGGAAAAATACGGCAGCCACAGCTATCAAGATTTTCACAACGAATATTATCGCAACGGCCGTGATGCCTTCTTGATGCAGTTAGGGCGCTACGGTCTGGCCAAGCAGGACCTGGTTCCCAATGTAAACTTCTTTAGCAAGGTCAAGGTAGATGAAAGTGGGGATATGCTCTTTCAAAAGGACCATTCCAGGCCGGGCCATTATGTAGATTTGCGGGCAGAGATGAATGTACTTGCCGTATTCAATACATGCCCTCATCCGCTAAACCCATCCTCGGAGTATCCCACGGGACGAGTGCAATTGACGGTGTGGCGGGCCGGTTTGGGTGGAGGGCCGGATGATCCCTGCCGGATTTCGCGACCGGAGAATGAGCGCGGTTTCCAGAACACGGAAGCGTATTTCGCACAGAGGCCCCTGCTCTAATCTTGCAACAGGAATCGGGCATTGGAAGCAACTCGGGAAGAAGGCCACATACCATGCATCCAAAATCAAAAAGCGGAATGCAACAGCAGAGATTAGATACAGGATCAGAGCGATAGACAATGACTCAAAACTTAACCAGCAGTAACCTTAAACCAGAAGACGCGATTTTTCGCGAAGTTGTTAATGCAGGCATGCCTTTTCATAAAAAAGTGAAGAAAGGTCAGGTTGTTCGCATTCTAGATCTAAAAGGAAATCAAGCTGCGGATACTCTGTTTTACAATGCCCATGATCCCCGAGAGCGCTATTCGGCCACAGATACGATTCGCAGTCAGGCCAATATTTATCTAACCACCGGCACAAAGTTGATTTCTTCAGAAGGTAATGTGCTACTGGAGATCGTTGCCGATACCTGCGGCCGCCACGATACCCTGGGCGGGGCCTGTGCAGCCGAAAGTAACATGATTCGCTATGCCCTGGATAAGAAGCATATGCATAACTGCCGCGACAGCTTTCTCATGGCCATGGCATCCTGGGATGCTCCCCTGCCCGTAGATAAGCGAGATATAACCAGCAACATCAATTTCTTTATGAATGTGCCGGTAACCACTAACGGAGGGCTGAGCTTTGAGGACGGTATATCCGACGCTCTTAAATATGTGGAGCTGAAAGCCTGGATGGATGTCGTTCTGGTAATGTCCAATTGCCCTCAATTAAACAATCCCTGCAATGCCTATAATCCCACTCCTGTCGAAATATTGATCTGGAAAAGTCAGGACTGACGCTGTGATTCGCAAAATCCTGATTGCTAATCGTGGTGAAATCGCAGTGCGAATCCAGCGCACCTGCCAGAAGCTGGGTATTCAGACCGTTGCTGTTTTCTCTGAAGCGGATCGCCATGCACCCCACGTTCTTTTGGCAGATGAAAGCGTGCTTCTGGGACCGGCGCCTCCCAGGGAATCCTATCTGAGAGCAGATAGGATTCTGGAAGCCGCTATACAATGCAAAGTAGATGCAATTCATCCAGGTTACGGATTCTTAAGCGAAAACGCTGATTTTGCCGAACAGGTCGCCGCTGCGGGCATTAAATTCATTGGACCTCGTCCGGATCATATACGACAGTTTGGACTCAAACATACGGCCCGGGCCATTGCCGAGGAAAACAGGATTCCTTTGCTATCGGGCACGGAGCTTTTAACCACAACCGAAGCTGCTCTGGAAGCGGCGCGCAGAATTGGCTTTCCCGTGATGATCAAGAGCACAGCCGGAGGCGGCGGCATAGGCATGCGATTGTGTGCCAATGAAGAACAACTGGAGCGTGAATACGAATCGGTGCGGTCTCTGGGAAAGAATAACTTTTCGGATGATGGAGTTTTCATCGAAAAGTTTATCGCACGAGCTCGCCACATAGAGGTCCAGGTTTTTGGCGATGGACGCGGACGAGTGCTGACCATCGGAGAGCGCGATTGCTCGGCGCAGCGCAGGAATCAAAAGGTAATCGAAGAAACCCCGGCCCCTGGCATTTTCCCGGACACCCGGGCCGCCATGTTTCGTGCAGCCAGTAAACTTTGCGGTGCCGTGCATTACGAGTCTGCGGGAACCGTTGAATTTCTATATGATGAAACCAGTGCAGAGTTCTACTTTCTCGAGGTAAATACTCGCCTGCAGGTAGAGCATGGAATAACGGAAATGGTGAGCGGCATCGACCTTGTGGAATGGATGATTCGTCAGTCAGCCGGCGAAGAGAACTTCTTGCCGGACCAGCTTCCTGAAACATCCGGACATTCGATTCAGGTGCGATTGTATGCGGAAGATCCTGTGCACAACTTTCGCCCGTCAGCCGGGCGCCTGGATCAGGTACACTTTCCAGAAGGCCCCAGGGTGGACCACTGGTTAAGCGATGGACTGGAGGTCTCCGCACATTACGATCCACTGCTTGCTAAACTGATGGTACATGGGCCGACCCGGAAGGATGCGCTAGATCTCATGCAGTCTGCTTTACAGCAATCCAGGATGTATGGAATTACAACCAATCTTGATTATTTGCGGCAGGTAATTCAGAGTTCGCCTTTTCAGTCCGCCCGGCTTTCAACGCGAATGCTCGGCGAATTGGACATTCAGTCCAATACCATTGAAGTCCTTACTCCAGGCACACAAACATCCGTTCAAGACTATCCCGGTCGTACCGGTTACTGGCAGGTAGGAGTGCCGCCTTCCGGTCCTATGGATTCGCTGGCTTTTCGTCTTGGAAATGCTCTGCTGGGAAATCCTACGGAAGCGGCAGGACTTGAGATTACCATCCAGGGTCCTTCGCTACGCTTTCACTGCGATACTCTATTTTGCATAACCGGACCGGGACTAGAAACAACCCTGGAACTGCCCGACGATGCCAGACGTGTCGATGTGCCGGGCTGGACCATCGTCCTCGCCCCTGCCGGTTCTACACTGCGAATGGGAATGGTGGCAGACACCGGCTGCCGGGCCTATCTGCTTGTGCGAGGCGGCCTGGATGTAGCTACGGTCATGGGTAGTGGAGCCACTTTTGCTCCAGGTAACTTTGGCGGTCACGGAGGACGAAATCTACTTCCCGGTGACAGACTCAATCTAACAGAGAATGCGGCCAGCCTCCATGCTGTGCATCCGAACAGCGCTTCGTCGGATGGGCTCATCGACTCCGAAAACGCCACTAATATCAATAGCATGAAACTAGAAGCGATCAGTGCCGGCACCTTTTTACCCGAAGCTCTAAGACCGGTTTATTCCAACAGCCAGACCATAGGGGTATTGTATGGTCCGCATGGTGCGCCGGATTTCCTGCAGCCGGATTACATCGACTCATTCTTTGACACCGAATTCGAAGTGCATTATAATTCCGCCCGCACAGGTGTAAGACTCATTGGACCAAAGCCCCGGTGGGCACGGCCCGATGGCGGCGAAGCAGGTCTGCATCCTTCCAATCTGCATGACAACGCGTACTGTGTTGGTTCCATCGACTTTACAGGTGATATGCCCATTATCCTGGGTCCCGATGGCCCCAGCCTGGGAGGTTTCGTATGCCCGGCCACGGTAGTGAAGGCCGAGCTCTGGAAGATCGGCCAGCTTCGACCAGGCCATCGGGTGCGATTCAAACCGGTGAGCATGAAAACAGCCACAGCTCTACAGACAGAGGAAGATCAATTCATTGAGAATGTATACGAATCCATCGCCGCTGATCCCCCGGATATCCATCCGACGGGCGCTGTTTCTTCACTCTACGACATCCACTCCATTGGCTCTGCACGCGATGAGGCCATAGTATTCACGCTGAATCCTGAGTCAACGGAGGACAGGATCGTCTGTCGCCAATCAGGGGACGCAGCCATTCTCCTGGAATTTGGCGAAATGGTGCTGGACCCGGCCCTGCGATTGCGGGCGCACATCCTGATGCAGGCTATTGAAGATTTGAACGCAGCAGAACCCGATTCAGCTTTCGCACAGGGCATTTCAGAAGTCACCCCTGGCATTCGATCGCTGCAGATCCAATTTGACCAGCGAATATTGCCGCGGCCGGTCCTCATCGAAAACCTGCACCGTTTAATACGCGAAATGCCTGGCCCTGAAGAAATGTCTGTGAGATCTCGCATTGTTCATATGCCCATATCATGGGATGATGAATCCACCCGCTTGGCAATTCAGAAATATATGCAGTCGGTATGGAAGGATGCGCCCTGGTGCCCTTCCAACCTGGAGTTTATTCGAAGGATCAACGGACTGAAAAGCGTCGAAGACGTGTACAGGATCTTCTTTGAGGCCAGCTATCTGGTCATGGGACTGGGAGACGTTTACCTGGGCGCACCCGTGGCTACTCCGGTGGATCCCCGTCATCGTCTGGTGACTACCAAGTACAATCCCGCTCGAACATGGACTCCGCAAAACGCGGTAGGAATTGGAGGCGCCTATCTTTGCATCTACGGTATGGAAGGCCCCGGGGGTTATCAGTTTGTAGGAAGGACCATTCAAGTCTGGAATACGCATCGCACTACGCCGGATTTTTCGAAGCCATATCTACTACGGTTTTTTGATCAGATTCGTTTTTACGAAGTGTCCGCTCAGGAGCTGGCAGAATTGAGACGTGACTTCCTCTACGGTCAGTTTGCGCTCAAAATAGAAGATAGCGAATTTTCATTGCGCGATTACCGCAAGTTTCTGGCCGATCACAGCGAATCCATTGATTCATTTAAGAGGAGACAACAGGCCGCCTTTGATGCGGAACGTGAGCGCTGGAAGGATCTGCCCCCGCCGCCTTCAGCCGCTGAAGAGAGCGAAGAAGCGAGTGTCGGGGAAACCCTACCTGCGGGCATCGAAGGGGTCTACAGCCCCATGCGTGGAAATCTCTGGAAAGTCCTGGTTGAAGAAGGTCAGCATGTGAACGCCGGCGATGCAGTGCTAATTCTAGAGGCCATGAAGATGGAAGTGAGTATCGAAGCAACTGCCACAGGTACGGTGACTCGCATCATCAAAGGCAGCGGTGAACCGGTGCGCCCCGGTGAAATCTTAATCCATATATCACATGAGGGGTAATCGCCTATGAGTCCTGAATTTCATGTTGATCATCTTCTAGAAGATTACGCATCCGGCCGTGCCGTTCCCACTGATATTCTCCAGGAAGTGATTCGACGAATAGAAAACGGGCCGCAGATTATCTGGAATGCTCGAAATTCTGCCGAGCAAGTCATGGCAAGAGCGCAGACTGTCATGGAATCAGCCAGGCGATTCGCTTCCCTCAGCAGCGCGATCAGGGCCATGCCACTCTATGGTATTCCTTTCGCAGTGAAAGACAATATCGATACCGCGGGATTACCCACTACAGCTGGCTGTCCGGATTACAGCTATGATCCAGAAGAGTCCGCCTATGTGGTGCAACGCCTGGAAGCCGCCGGTGCGATACTCATTGGGAAAACCCATATGGATCAGTTTGCCACTGGATTGACAGGTACGCGTTCGCCATCTGGTCCATGCGAAAACGCCTATGACCCGGAATACATCTCCGGCGGATCTTCTTCCGGATCGGCGCTGGCAGTGGCTCTGGGCCAGGTCTCCTTCTCTCTGGGTACAGATACAGCCGGTTCCGGTCGCGTGCCTGCCGCCTTTAACAATATCTACGGACTAAAGCCCTCCCGGGGCCTGGTGAGCACCCGGGGAGTAGTGCCTGCCTGTCGCAGTCTGGACTGTGTTTCCATCTTTGCAGGCAATGCAAAAGGAGCAAAGCTGGTTCTGGATACCATCGCTAAATTCGATCCGGAGGATGCTTATAGCCGAAGAATACATCAGAGCGATCCCGGAACCAGCCCAAAGCGCAGCCTCGGGATTCCAGTCAGCTCTGCCCTTGAGCTGGACTCGGAATATACAGACTGCTGGAAGAATGCGGTCCAATTTCTGGATTCCATCGAAATAGAAACGGTGGAAGTGGACATCGGCCCTTTATTGGAAGCAGCCCGATTACTCTACGAAGGTCCCTGGATTGCGGAACGCTATGCCGCGGTGGGCCGATTTATTGAGGAGCATTCGGATTGGGTGCTGGATGTTACCAGGAAAATCATTCTGGGTGGCCGCGAAGTAGAAGGCGCAAAATGCTTTGAGGCTATGTATCGTCTGGAAGAATTACGACGTAAATCAGAACGCATCTTTGAAGGTTTGGATGCTATGGTATTGCCTACGACGCCGGGAATCTATACCATCGCTGCAGTCCAGGCAGATCCTGTTGCCCTGAACTCGCGATTGGGCACCTACACGAATTTCATGAACCTCCTGGATCTATGCGGACTGGCGATTCCGGCCGGGTTTACCACTGACGGACTGCCCTTTGGAATCACTTTGATTGCGCCTGCCGGATGCGATCAGCGTCTGCTTGCGATAGCAAATCAATTGAAGGAGTCACTAACAATGTCCACTTCGAAATCGTACTCTCTGATGGTGTGCGGTGCCCATATGTCCGGAATGGCCCTGAATCATGAGTTGACTGATCGCAATGCCAAACTTGCGAAGAAAACGGCTACAGCGGCAAAATACAGATTCTACGCCCTGCCCGGCGAAGGAGTGATTCGACCGGGGCTTGTGCGCGTGCCGGACGGCGAATCAGATAAGGGCGCATCCATTGATGTAGAGGTCTGGGACTTGCCTGCTGATCGTTGGGGAGACTTCATCGCCGGGATACCGGCTCCTCTATGCATAGGGTCTGTAGAACTGGAGGATGGAACCTGGGTGAAAGGATTTTTATGTGAGGCGCAGGCAGTGCAGACTAAGGATGCGAAGGAGATCACAAGCCTGGGAAGTTGGCGGGTATTTATGCAGCAGTGAATGGGGAGATTTGCAGCGGAAACCCGGAACACTGTTTGTCTCTCTTGATGCGGAAATGCTCCAATCATTGGGCAATTGTCCAGCCCCTCACCTGGCGCAACACAGATACGGATTGAGCGAAGAAATGCCGCTGCAAACCACAACCGGAGCCCACGGACACGCTGTAACCGGTTCCGGCTTCTTCAATTCGAGCGAGAACAGCCCGGTACATAGATTCAGGAGTATGACCATCCCGGGCCACCCATAGTATCAATGTTGTGGCATCGTCATCTCTCAGTTCCAATTCGCATTGGAATTCGAAGGTGTAGGAGGACTCGCCAGCTCCGCGTTCTCTCTTCACTTCTAGCCCTGACCGCACGGAATGTGCATAAAGCAACATATTGTAGTTCGAACAAGCTTCCTCCGCTGTCCGGCTATGCCCTGTCGCCAGAAGAAGGAGTAGCAAAAGGATCAGAAAGATTGGTCCAGTTTTCATGGACAGAAAGTTTCACAGCAATTTTAACGATGTAATTTTAAAACATTTACAGTTAAGATATAGAGAGTGATTAGAGCTTATTTCCAGGTCCTACCCGGGTCTATTCAGGAATTTGAATCGGCTCTAATTCAGGAATTCGATTTCATTCTGATTCTTTGAACCAGGCATACTGGGAATCGCGGCGCTTCCGCTTATGCCACCTGGAAGGCAAAACCTGGATTCTGAGGCTATTATCACAGACTACCCACCCTGACATTCTACCCTTTACCTTGAATCGATATTTTCGCCAGCTTTCGAAAATCCTGATATGGATAGAATAATGGGTGACAAAATTGAGTATGAGTCCGCTTTACTAGTTCCCAAATTCAAGAGGTTCGTCTCACAAAAGGACTCCATCCAGATGAAAATGTTAAAGGTATCTTCGATCCCATTGATCCTGGCATTCTGCCTTACAGGCACATGTTCGACACCAGGTGGTAGCAATACAGGCAGCGAGGCTGCGGAGCCCGAGGGCACCTACGTTTTTCAGTATCAAGTGATTGCAGAGGGAGGCTTACGACTTCGTTCCAGGCCAACGGTTGATTCCGAGGTAATTGAAGTCATTCCACGCTGGACCTTTTTTGAAGCGCAAGAAAGCGGTTCCTCCTCCGAGGAAGTCATCGCCGGCCGCCGAGGCAAATGGATTCAGTATAAGAATGGGTGGGTATTCACCGGATTCCTCACTGCCAGTTCAACAGTATTTTACCCCAGAAGCGGCGCAACACCCCATTCCTACTTCAAGCCCAGCACCGGGGCAGAGAAATTTCCATGGGAAGACGGATTCAGACTGAAAAGTGGCACTGACCTGCGACACACCGATTCGGATGGCGAAACTTGGCGCAAAGTGACCTACGAATTCGGATACACCATAAGGTGGTTTCGCGATTCCGAAATGGAGGCCGGCGTTCCAGCGGGCGGTTTCTGCACTTCCGACACCACCGAAAATTGTCTACACCCGGGCCTGCGCCAGTATGTAAATGGCGGCCCAATTGAACCGATGGGTTGCGATGATTGCTTTAGACCTATCGAGCTGTTCCCTCGCGGGGAAGTAGAAGGATGCGGCCAAACGTTGGGCTCATGGAAAACGCATCACGACGGATCCATTCGTATTGAAATGCGGCAGAGCAATTACCGATGCGAAGATATCCATGGGCGAATCTGCAACTATCGCTACCCGACCAAAATGTTGGTGAAGAAAGTCAATTTAAAGCATTTCTCCATCAGGGAAAGCCACCGTAAAATGCTGAAAGAGTCGTATTTACACGGCTACGATGAGGGGTTTTTGCCTGTAACAATGGATGGGCGATTGCTCAATGCAAATGTCTGTCAACCAGCGCCTCGATAGGTGAATGCCTTGCAGCAAGGAGTTCCGAGCATGGTCAAGCAGAGGCAGAGCTAACCGTAAGAGGTTCCTCAATGACTTCGATGCGAAGTATTATCGAAGGGCTGCGAAGAATGGCGCAAACGTCGCGCGAAATGGCGAAAATGGCGGCATCGATGTCATAGGCGATGGCCGAGTAAGGAGCAGTGCCGCCA